>ERZ824598.459-NODE-459-length-66669-cov-5.729516_pt1 | contig 66669 bp, 64 predicted proteins | sample MGYA00519934_ERZ824598 | MGnify/ENA primary metagenome ERZ824598 (study PRJEB31778, sample SAMEA3449177) | human gut metagenome | biome: human gut; feature: human-associated habitat; material: faeces | place: United Kingdom | collected 2010/2012 ...
ATAAGCGTGGGTTCATCATATTTGGTGTGGTATCTTTAACTATGGGAAACTCCACGTTCCCATTTGCTCACGGCCTTATCGGTGACGTGGAGCATCTGGGCCAGCTGCTGCTGAGTCAGGTGCCGGCGTCTGCGATTTTCAGCGATAAAGGCGCCGAGAATTTGTTTGTCCAAAGTGATCACCTCGCCGCTATTGTAGCAAATGTGCCGGAAAACGCAACCGACCGGTGGTTTAGCTTGCCCATTTTTCGCATTTTCCGCAGAATGGCTGGGAAAAACCGGCAAGGGTTGCGTGAAGAGAAAAATCGCGGTATAATACACTTAATACACTTTGCGCGGCGCGCAAAGACCGATATTGAGGTATGAAGGATGAAAACACAGGAAAAGCTGAACATGACTATGCTTTGCGATTTCTACGAGCTGACCATGGGCAACGGGTATTTCCAGACCGGCTACAAGGATCGCATCGTGTATTTCGATGTATTTTTCCGGAAGGTGCCGGACGGCGGCGGCTTCGCCATTACGGCGGGACTGGAGCAGCTCATCGACTACATCGAGAATCTGCACTTCTCGGAGGAGGACATCGCCTACCTGCGGGGCCGCGGCATCTTCTGCGAGGAATTTCTGGCCTATCTCCGTGACTTCCGTTTCACCGGCGATATCTATGCCATCCCCGAGGGCACGCCGGTATTTCCCAAGGAGCCGCTGGTGGTGGTGCGCGCACCGGCCATCGAAGCTCAGCTCATCGAGACCTTCACCCTGCTGACCATCAACCACCAGAGCCTCATCGCCACTAAGGCCAACCGCATCCAGCGGGCCGCCCGGGGTCGGACGGTGCTGGAATTCGGCTCCCGCCGCGCGCAGGGTGCGGACGCCGCCATCGTGGGCGCCCGCGCGGCCTATATCGGCGGCGTAGCCGGTACGGCCTGCACACTTTCGGACGAGGTGTACAGCGTGCCCGCCGGCGGTACTATGGCCCATGCCTGGGTCCAGATGTTCCCCAGCGAGCTGGAGGCGTTTAAGACCTACTGCCGCCTGTATCCCACCAACGCCACGCTGCTGGTGGACACCTACAACACGCTGCACTCCGGCATCCCCAACGCCATCCGCGCCTTTGACGAGGTGCTGCGCCCGAAGGGCATCACCAAGTGCGGCATCCGCCTCGACAGCGGCGACATCGCCTACCTTTCCCGCAAGGCGCGCGAAATGCTCGACGAGGCCGGCTGGCCCGAGTGCAAGATCACCGTTTCAAACTCCCTTGACGAGCGCCTTATAACCGAGCTTCTGCTTCAGGGCGCGAAGATCGACTCCTTCGGCGTCGGCGAGCGTCTTATAACCGCAAAATCCGATCCCGTGTTCGGCGGAGTATACAAGCTCTGCGCCGTTGAGGATGACGACGGAAACATCATCCCCAAGATCAAGATCAGCGAAAACGTCGGCAAGATCACAAACCCCGGCTTCAAGAAGGTCTATCGCTTCTTCGAGCGTGAAAACGGCATGGCCGAGGCAGACTACATCTGCATGCACGACGAAATCGTTGACGACACAAAGCCCCTCGAGATCTGCGATCCGGCCGCACGCTGGAAACGCAAAACGATGGAAAACTTCAAGGCGCAGGAGCTGCTCGTTCCCATATTCGAAAAGGGCAAGCTCGTCTACGAGCTTCCGACGCTTGACGAGATAAGACGCCGCTGCGCATACGAGGTTTCCACTCTCTGGACGGAGGTCAAGCGCTTTGACTTCCCCCATCAGTACTATGTCGATCTGTCCGAAAAGCTCATGTCGCTCAAGGACGAGATGCTCGACGCAAAGAGGTAATGCATATGAATTCCGAAAAACGCCGCGAATATATAATGAACGCTCTCAAGCAGACCGACCGCCCGATAAGCGCGTCAAAGCTTGCAAAGGAGCTGTCGGTCAGCCGTCAGATCATCGTCGGCGACGTTGCGCTGCTGCGCGCCTCCGGCGAGAAGGTGCTCGCCACGCCGCGCGGATACGTCATTGACCTCTCGGTCGCAAGCGACCAGTACACCGTCGCCTGCGTACACGATTTTGACAACATGGAAAAAGAGCTGAACATCATGGTCGATAACGGTGCCACGGTCGTGAACGTCACGGTCGAGCACCCGCTGTACGGCCAGCTCACAGGGCCGCTGCACCTGTCAAGCCGATACGATGTCGAGCAGTTTATAAAAAAATGCGGCGAAAACGACGCAAGCCCCCTGAGCACGCTCACAGGCGGGATACATCTGCATGTGCTCTCCTGCCCCAATGCCGAGTGCTTCGAGCGCATAAAAGCTCAGCTTGAGCAGGCCGGACTTCTTTATACTCAAAAGCAGTAATTGATCATTGACAAATGTGACAATAAGCGTTAAAGTAGACTATGCAAGTGTCAAGACACTTAGTAGCCTACTTTTTTGTTACGAGGTAATCGCTTATGTCCAAGGTCAAGGCATTTTTCAAGCGCAAGGATATTGAGGTCAGCCTCAAGCGCTACGGTATAGACGCGCTCGGCGCAATGGCGCAGGGTCTTTTCTGCACGCTGCTCGTCGGCACGATTCTCGACACGCTCGGCACGCAGCTGGGCATTTCGTTTCTGGCTCAGCCGCTTATCAAGATCGGCGAAACGGGCTACACGATAGGCAAATTTGCCTCGGCCATGGTCGGCCCGGCGATGGCGGTTGCCATAGGCTATGCGCTGCATGCCCCGGCGATGGTGCTGTTTTCGCTCATCCCGGTCGGCTATGCGACGAATGTCATGGGCGGCGCGGGCGGACCGCTTGCCGTTTATGTTGTTGCGATAGTCGCAGCCGAGTTTGGCAAAATGGTCTCAAAGGAGACTAAGATCGACATTCTCGTGACGCCGATAGTCACGATACTCATCGGCATCGGCGCAGCTTACTTCATCGCGGCCCCCATCGGCAAGGGCGCAATGGCCGTCGGAACGCTCATAAAATGGGCTACGACTCAGCAGCCGTTTGTTATGGGCGTGCTCGTTTCCGTCATCGTCGGCATTGCGCTCACGCTCCCGATATCCTCGGCGGCGATATGCGCGGCGCTGAGCCTCACGGGTCTTGCCGGCGGCGCGGCTCTCGCAGGCTGCTGTGCGAACATGGTCGGCTTTGCGGTCGTTTCGTTCAGGGAAAACGGCTGGGGCGGCGTAGTTTCGCAGGGGCTTGGCACCTCGATGCTGCAAATGGGCAACATCGTGCGCAACCCGAAGATATGGATACCTGCCATCGCGGCAAGCGCCGTTACCGGCCCTGTCGCCACCTGCCTGTTCAAGCTTGAGATGAACGGCGCGGCAGTATCCTCAGGCATGGGTACCTGTGGCTTAGTCGGCCCGATAGGCGTGTGGACCGGTTGGTCAAACCCCTCGGCCGAGGCGCTGCTCGACGGCGCGGCGGCGATCACCCCCACCGCGGTCGATTGGATAGGCCTTGCGCTTATAACCATCGTCCTTCCTGCCGTTCTCTCCTGGGTCTTCGGCCTTATCTGCCGCAAGCTCGGATGGATAAAAGACGGCGACATGAAGCTGAACTAAATATGTGCAAAAGCTTCGATGCTCAGCAGCGTCGGAGCTTTTTTACGCACAGAAAGCGGAGGCAAATGCCTCCGCTTTCCCGCAGCTGAAATTAATTTAAAAGGAGATAATGTTATCGTAAAATTACTCGCACTGGGCAGGATTTTCCCAGAGCAGGAGCTTGGTGCCGATGCCCTTTTCGAGTGCGGTCTGATACAGGTCGTAGCCGAGGCCGAGGTCGAAAACGCTCATGCCGCATGCGATGAAGCAGATGATATCGTCATCGCTGGTGCGTCCCTGCTGCTGACCCATGATGATCTTGCCGATGGCCAGAGAATCGTCGAGCTGCTCCTTCAGGCCGAGGTCGATTAGGTGGTATACGGGGCCGCCGATGACGCCTGCGTAGTACTCTTCCTTATCGCCGGTCGCTATCGCGTCCTCGACATATGCGTGGTGCAGGCCGATGTGGTCGTATACGACCTTCATCTTGGTCCACAGGCCGCCGTTCTTCTCGTACTCGCCGCCCTCTTCCTGGTCGAAGTGGATCGGGCCGGAGGCGAGGATGGTGCAGCCGGGCTTTACCCACTCGCCCTTGAGGTTCAGGAATGCGGTGCGCGATGCGGCGACGGAGATGACGTCTGCCTGACGAACTGCCGTTTCGAGATCCTGCTCGACGACGGCTTCAACGCCGTATGCCTCGCGGACATGTGCCGCCAGCTTCTCTGCCGGAGCGAGGGAGTGGTTATTGCAGATGACCTTCTTGACCTTGGGCATCTGGGTGATCACGTTGTCAAGGCAGGAGGTGCCGATAGCGCCGCAGCCGATGCACAGCAGGACTTCCGCGTCCTTGCGAGCAAGATAGCGGGTCGCAACGCCGGGAACGGCGCCGGTGCGTGCGGCGCTGAGCAGGTTTGCGCTCATGTAAGCGATGGGTTCGCCGGTGTCCTTATTATTAAGGGTGACCATCAGAACGCTGCGAGGCAGGCCCTTCTTCTTGTTTGCGGCATTCGAACCGTACCATTTCTGGCCGCAGATATCGAATCTGCCGCCGAGGTAAGCCGGCATTGCGACGAAGCGGCGGTCGGGGCCGGCGACGGGCATATTGGGGAACTCGCTTTCCTTGGGGAATACGATGTACATGCCGTGGTTATTGTGGTTATTGCCGCCCATGAGATAATCGCCTTTTGCAAGCAGGGTGAACACCTCTTCTGCATTATCTATGCACTTTCTTGCATCCAGAACGCCTGCTGCGATGGTGTCGGGCTCGGACATGTAAAGGAACTCTGTTTTATGAGCCATGGTGGTTCTCCTTTCGGTTGATCGGGACTTTCCCGCAATTATTCGTTTTGAGCAATACGGCAATATATTGCCCTGCGATATATCAAAATTTACATTGTATATCTAAAATAGTCAATGCTTTCGCCCGATAAATCACACTATATTCGCAAAAGATGAGAATATTTTTGCTTTTTCTATAAAAACAACAAATACCCATTGACTGCGTACATGAATATGTGGTAATATTTCTGTACTAAACAATACAAAATAAATCAGTTTTTCCTTGAAATCGGGGTGTGAATTGCATGAGCGAGCAAATACCAAAGCTTAGAGTGCTTAGTCAGTGCATCAGTCCGGCATCGAAAACCGTTGGGCACCATCGCCATCGCGAGCCGGAGCTGCTGCTTGTCACAAGCGGTGAGCTTCGCGCGCTGCTCAACGGGCGCGAGCTTGTCCTGCGTGAGGGTGAAGGTCTGTTTATAAACAGCGGCGCAGCGCACGGAGTCGTTGCAAACTCAAAGGAGGGCGCAAATTTCATCTGCGTAAGCTTCAGCACCGACTGCATCGCCGGCGCAGACGACACCCGGCTTCAGGCGCGTTATGTAGATCCAATTCTCAAGGCGCGCAATCTGGACTATGTTCCCCTGCGCGGCAGCGGCTGGGCAAACGACATATGCGATATTATGCGCAGTATGCAGTCAACGTATTCTTCGAAAATGCCGGGCTACGAGCTGAAGCTGAAAATAATGGTGTCGGAAATATGGCTCACGCTGTACGAAAACTGTGTGCCCGATCTCGGCGATAAGCGCAGCGTTTCGCACGCGGAAAAGGCACGTATTGATATTCTGCGCAGATTTATTCAGGAAAATTACGCCGAAAAGATAACCCTTGAGGACATCGCCGCCTCCGCGCACATAAGCCGAGGCGAATGCTGCCGCATATTCAAGCGCCTGTACGGCACAACACCGTTTCAGTACCTTGTCCACTACCGCCTGACGCGCAGCGTTTACTATCTGTCGGAGACCGACAAAAGCATATCGCAGATCGCGCAGAGCGTCGGCTTTTGCAGCAGCAGCTACTATACGAAGTGCTTCCGTTCGGAATATAACTGCACTCCGTTAAAATTCCGCCAGGCTCAACACCGTTTGGCAGAAATATAGTGCATTTTATTAAACAAGCCCACGGAGAAAAGGGCCCGGCCGCATAAGGGTATCATTTAAAACCGTCCAGGGTTCAGTAAGTTGGGACACATGCTACACACCGTGTGGCATGTGTCCTGCTTTTAATTATACTTCAATTACATATCCTTGTTGAAATTAGAATACACTTGCGTTATCATTTTCTTTAGTCAATCACGATTTCCAAGAAAGGGCAAATAAGTATGGCTGATGTTGTTGATATTCCGGAATTCAGAGCATTTTATTATACAGATGATACGCCCCGCCAGTTTTATACCCTCCGGCGATACGAGGATGAGAGCGGGTCTGGGGAAATGCACTGTTATAATATTGCGCCAGGTATTCAACTGTCTTTTAATGATCTAAATCTAAGTTCTTGCTATCAGCCACTAAATGTCCAAAAAGATTTTTTAGAAATAAATTATTGCCTTGAGGGCGGACACGAAGTTGAAATGGTCGGAGGCGGAATTACCTTCTTGGGTGAAAAGGATTTAAGTATATCTGGCCTATACCATGATAAACGGGTTATTGTCAATTCAAGAATCCCTTTCAATAAATATAAAGGTATAACCATTCTCTTGGAGCTAGAAACAGCCCAGACGACTCTCGACAATGAATTCTCTAAGTGGCATATAGACTTGCAAAAAATCCGCACAACTCTATGTCCGGAAGGACGTGTTCTTTTAATAAAATCCAAACAAAAAATCGACCATATTTTTGCAGAGATCTTGAGCGTTGAGAACCAGATAAGATTGCCGTATTACTGGCTGAAAATCCTGGAAATCTTACTTTTATTAAGCCAACTGGATAACAGTTATGTGGAGCCGCCCCAACAGTTTACGGAGAAAGTATCCCGGCGGACTCAACAGGTCTATCAGTATATTATTGAAAATCCTTTTACACAAAAAAATATTTCTGAGATAGCAGAGATTTATGGGGTTTCGGAATCAAGTATGAAACGCTGCTTTAAGTCAATTTCCGGTGCTTCTCTAGGCACGTTTATGAAAAGGAAACGGATGGAGGCTGCTGCGGAATTACTTAGGTCAGAGCCGACATTGAGTGTGGGTGAAATTGCCAGTCTTGCAGGGTATGAAAATCAAGGAAAGTTTTCTGGGGCATTCAAATCAGTATACGAAATGACTCCTATCGCATATCGTTTGAAATACTCGTGACCTAAATGGATTAAGACTTGACCTAAACAGTTATAGACGAATATATGATCTTGTGCTATCATAATTGACGTTAATTAGAGAATGGTGAAAAGAGCCGCGTTCAGCGGTTCTTTTTAAGGGTGTCAGTTAGCGATGTCTAACCGCGAGCGAATGGGGGGCAAATCAGTTGTTCAGTATGGGGATCAGTGCGCGAATTGTAAAACGTATTATAACCTTGCTAATTGTGATTTTGGGAGTCGTTACTCTCAGTTTTTGCTTGCAGATATTTACCGGTACAGATCCGGCAGAAATGCTTGTAAGAAAGACTACATTGTTCGCAACAGAAGAGCAAATCCAAGCAATGAGAGTTGAACTTGGCCTGGATGGTACACTCTCTGAGCAATATGCAGATTATATAAAAGGACTACTTACCGGGGACTTGGGTATTTCAATTACCAATCGAAAGCCTGTCATTGATAATATTAGAAATGCCCTTCCTGTTACATGTATGTTAGTTATTATGTCTATGCTCTGGGTTGCTATTTTAACCGTTTTAATATCAGCGTTTTCTGTCATATGGAAAGACAAAGCATTTGACCATGCAACAAGAGTTATCTGCATAATTGGTATATGTGTTCCGAGTTTTTGGCTGGCACTCATTCTGCTAATTGCTTTTGCAGTTGAGATTCCGATATTTAGTGTGATTTCAGACGGGAGTATTAAATCCCTTATATTGCCATCTATTTCTATTGCCATTCCAATTGCTTGTATTTCTATCAGAGTTTTGCGCGCTGCTGTAATAAACGAATTAAAAAGTGACTATGTTACTTACGCTAAAGCGAGGGGGTTTTCCACATCTAAAATTGTATACGGCGAGGTCCTGAGGAACGCATTTCCATCGGCCATAACACTTTTCGCACAATATTGCGCATCAGTTTTTGGAACCTCTGCACTGATAGAAACTGTCTTTTCCATTCAGGGTCTTGGATACTATTTAACTGAAGCGTGCGAAAGTATGGATGTATATGGAATATCGGGTGTGGTACTTATTTGCGCAATCCTATTTGTTCTTTTTAATACTGCAGCAGACATCTTCTCGGGCATTATTTGCCCTGCGTATAGGAGGAAACGTGTATGAGGAAACATCCACAAATTGTCATTGGTGTTTTGCTTATTGCGTTATTTATTTGTATTGCGATAACTGCACCCCTCCTTGCCCCAAATGACCCAAATGCAACAAACCTTGCACTAAAAAATGCCCCGCCATCAGCCGAGTATCCTCTTGGATGCGATCAAATGGGGCGGTGTGAACTTTCGCGCTTAATTTACGGAGCGCGATATTCACTAAGCCTTACGGTGCCTGTGCTGATAGTACTAGCAGCGATTGCATTGTTTATTGGATGCTACACTTCTTATAAAGGTGGCCTAATAGATGAGGTCATCCGATTGTTGTGCGATATATTTATGGCATTTCCGCTTTTAGTAATAGCAATGTCATTAGTGTCAGTTATTAACAATTCTGTTGCGAGCATTATCACTGCAATTGGTATTTCTATGTCTGCGTGGTTCTTACGCATGGCGCGTTCTTATGCAAAGACCGAGTGTGGAAAGGGGTATGTAGAATCCGCAAGAGTATCTGGTGCATCTGCAATGCGGATCGTACTTCACCACATTATCCCGAATGTATTGCCACAGTTTGTTGTCTATTTTACCACGGGAATAGCATCAGCAATTCTATCGGTATCAAGTTTTGCATTTTTGGGTGTGGGCCTTATTGCTGGTACTCCGGAGTGGGGAGCCATGCTTAATGACGCTCGAAACAGCATTTATACAAATCCCGCCCTAATTGTTTATCCCGGCATATGCCTCATTATCTGTTGTGCGGGCTTTAATTTATTAGGTGAAGGTATTCGGGATTTTATTGGCAAGGAGGACCAGATCAGTGTTTCTTGACGTCAGAGATCTCACTATTACTCTCAAAACGGGTGAAGAAATTGCAAAGGATATTTCTTTTTCAATAGATGGAGGAGAAATGTTGTCCATTGTGGGCAGCTCTGGGGCAGGAAAAACGACGGTATGCAAGGCCGTTATGGGCTTACTTAGTTCTAATTATTCCATTTCAGGTGAGGTGCTTTATAGGGGGGAAAACTTGCTGCACTGTTCAAAGAAACGATTGCAGGCAATCTACGGTAAAGAAATATGCTATATTATGCAAAACCCCATGACAGCATTTAATCCATCGCTGCGTATTGGAAGGCAATTAGAAAAAACATGTTACTTACATAACCCCCAAATATCGCGGCAGGAATTACAACTATTAGTGAGCAACACACTACAACAGTTGGGCCTTGATGATTTGAAACGGATACTGAAGAGTTACCCTGATGCCCTTTCAGGTGGGATGTTGCAGCGGATTATGATTGCAGCAGCACTAATCAATCAGCCTACTATATTGGTTGCTGATGAAGCGACTACAGCAATAGATGCCTGTAACCGAATTGAATTGATGCAATTACTTAGGCAGTTATGCAGTGGCGGCATGGCGATCTTATTTGTTACACATGATTTAAGAGCGGCGTCAATGGCGGATCGAATTTTAATAATGAATGATGGCCAGTTGGTCGAGGCAGGGACAACAGAGCAGATATTCAATGAACCTAAAGAAGAATATACAAAATATCTGCTTAGTGCTTGTACGTTGGAAAGGCGGTGATTATCTATGATTGAGGCGAAAGATGTAAGTTGCACTTTTGCCCGCAATCCGTTTTCCAAAGAGGGATTCATGGCGGTTTCCCCAGTTTCAATCCAATTCATTGATGGTGAACGGTATGCCATCGTTGGTGAGTCAGGGTCAGGTAAGACAACACTCGCCAGAATGATTGCGGGCCTCCAGCGTCCTACGACGGGGAATATCTATGTCGATGGGATGCCTGTTTACGGTAAACACAAGGTTCATACAAATTACTTCAAGGAAGTCCAAATTATTCAACAGGACTCTTCATCTGCATTAGATCCTAAAATGTCCGTGGGTAGATCAATCGAAGAACCTCTTTTGTGTTTTTTTCATTTAGACAAAGGAGAACGCAAAAAAAGGTGTCATGATCTGATGGATTTATGTAATTTGCCTGTTGAATACTACTCGCGTCTTCCCGCAGAATTATCTGGGGGCGAGCAAAAACGAGTCGCTATTGCAAGGGCCTTGGCAGCAGAACCTAAGTGTCTAATTTTTGATGAGGCAACAAATGGCTTTGACCTTCCTTTACGCAAGAAGATCATTGAAGAAATTGTTGACTTGCAGAGGAAACTCGCATTTACCCTTATATTTATTACACATGATATGGAGTTAGCCGTCGTTATTGCTGACGTAATTTTGGTTATGAGAAATTCCACCTTGATTGAACAGGTTGAATTTTCTGGAGATATATCAGTATTTACAAGCGAATACAGCAAGACGCTTTTATATGCGAGTGGAATTACTGATACATAATCATTGTTGGAATTGATCATAGCAGAAATAAAATGAAAGGATAGTTTGCGATGAAATTCAAAAGACTTGCAACGATTCTTATGGCTGCGGCCATGATGGTTTCGTTGGTTGCCTGTACAGGCGACAATGGCGAAAACTCAGAAACGCCTGTTACTTCGGGCAATGATGTTGTGGAGGAAACGGAAACCAACCACATCACTTTGGCCGAAAGTTGGGGATTTGAAAATTTCTATACAATTATGACGCCCGATGTATCGGCAAGCAACTTCGGTATCACATATTATCTTAGCAATTTCTACGATGTGCTTGTAGAATATCAAGATGGAGAATACGTTGGTGGTCTGGCCGAGGATTGGACAATTAGCGAAGATGGAACGGTCTACACATTCAATCTACGGCATGATGTGAAATTTTCTGATGGTAGCGATCTGACTGCGGAAGATGTTGCCAAATCGCTTTTGGCCGTTCCCATCAATTTGGGGCAATACAATGGAACCTATGGCCGCCTGTCTACAATTATTGAAGATGCAGTGGTCGTTGATGACTATACTGTTGAAATGCATCTGACGCAACCTTATTATAATGCGCTGCGGGAGCTGTGTTTGGCGAATCCATTCGGAATCGTATCGAGTGAACAACTTAATGATGATTTAACGAAAAAGGATACTTTTGAAACTGCAACCTATGGTACAGGTCCCTATATGTATGCTGGAGATAATGACGGGCAGACCTGGAATTTCGAGAGCAATCCCTACTATTGGGGTGAAAGACCTGATGTTGAGAGTTTTTCTATCAAGAGCATTCCTGACAATGATGCTAAAATTCTCGCATTGAAAAACGGGGAGATTGATTTTGTCGCAGGAATCACGAACGTCTCCAACGAAAGTTTTGTGGAAATGCAAAACACTGAGGGATTTGGCGCCAAGGTTGACGACAAATCTTTCCGCACCGGATATATTGGTTACAATTTAAGTAGCTCTATGTTCGGTGATGAAGTTGTTCGCCAAGCCATTACATTGGCCTTAGACAAAGATGCAATTTCTGAGAGCATTTATGGCGGCCTGTATGAAAAAGCAGATACATTCTTCCCGAAGACCCTACCCTATTGTGATGTAGAGCAAACCGTATACTCTTATGATATAGACAGGGCAAACCAATTGCTTGATGAAGCAGGATACATTGATACGGATGGCGATGGCATCCGTGAAAAGGACGGTGAGAAACTATCCTCTCCGTTCCAGTACCAAGCAGGCTCCGCTTCTGATGATAACTTGGTTGTTTATATCTGCGACCAGTTAGGGAAAATCGGAATCGAACTTACACCGCAGTCTGCACAAATGATGGACTGGTATGCAATGATTACAACTGGAGAGTACGGCCTTACCTTATTTAAAACACAAGGCGGTTTCTATGATCCGGGCAATACGATCGGTAATATCGATCCCAGCATGGCCATGGACCCAATTATCTCCCAGGTCGCTGCATACTTGCCGGGCGGTGCCGATCTGATTACAGAATTGGAATCTACTACTGACGAGGAACGAATCCAAGAGATTTATGGAATTATTTTGACTACGATGGCGGATCAGTGCCTTACTACACCTCTGGTGTATCCTCACCAACTTGCAGTATATAGTGATAAGATTGCAAACTACGATTTTCCGCCTGATGCAAACTTTACTGCTGTACAAAATATCACATTAAAGTGAGCATTTTCCCATTCTGCAAACGGCGTGCTATGCAAAACATAGCACGCCGTTTGTAGAAAGAGAAACGACATATTGCAAATAGATTACAGAGAAGTTATGTTAAACCATATATTTGCTCTGCCGGTTGAAAGGAGTCCAGATATTGGTGAGCAATCAATCAAAAGGAATTAAGCGGATTCTCAGTTTTGCCGGCAGATACAGGGGCCTCTTGACTTTTGCCCGTTGCCTTTCCGGCATCAGTGCGTTGTTTATTATAGGCCCTTTTATCTGTGTATATTTTGCGGCAAGAGAACTTATCGCTGTATTTTTAGGCGATCAATTGAATGGCCAAGCATTATTGAATTGGGGCCTTTTTGCATTAGGATTAGAACTCGTGGGAGTAGTACTCTACTTTTTGGCTTTGCTATCTTCTCATATCGTTGCGTTCCATATTCAAAAAAACCTGCAGATGGCAGCATTAAGGCACCTTGCTCATATGCCAATTGGCTATTTTAATGCCAATCCAAGCGGAAAATTGCGTAAAATAATTGATGAAAACAGTTTTCAAACGGAGACCTTTATTGCACATCAGTTGCCAGATTTAACAGGCGCCCAAGTAACCCTGATTGCTGGTGTTTGCTTTATGATCATTTTTGACTGGCGTATTGGAGTTCCACTTATTATCTTATATGGAATGGCCTTTTATCTGCAAAGCTCTCTCATGGGAAAGAATAGTGCTGAGTTTATGAGAATTTATCAAGACGCTCAAGAAACAATGAACCATGAGGCTGTTGAATATATTAGAGGAATCGCCGTTGTCAAGGTGTTCGGACAAACTGTAAAGTCGTTCGCCAAATTTCATAATGCGATAGAGACCTATAAAAAGTACGCACTTGCTTATACTATGTCTTGCAAGAAAGGCATGGTTGCATTTAATGCTATCGTAAACTCATCCTTTTTAGTGCTGGTTCCGATTGGCTTTCTAGTTGGATTTACGACCCCGACACTCAGAGATTTTATTCAAAGTTTTCTGTTTTACGTGATTTTCTCTCCGGCATGCGCAGTGATGCTTAATAAAATTATGTATATGACTAGTTATAAAATGCAGGCAGAGGAGTCTATGCGTAGAATCGATATGATTTTAACTTCTAAACAGCAACCAGAACCAGCGATCCCCCAATATCCTGATACATATGAGGTCGCTTTTGAAGATGTGACATTTGCATATGATAATACCGATCACCCCGCAGTTTCACATCTCACTTTTATGGCAAAAGCAGGAGCAATAACGGCCCTTGTGGGACACTCCGGGTCAGGTAAAAGCACAGCGGCCAGTCTGATCCCTCGGTTCTATGACGTGCAGGATGGCGCAGTAAAAATTGGCGGCGTTGACATCAGGGAAATCCCACAGGGTGATTTAATGAAAATGGTGGCATTTGTGTTCCAAGACCCCAAGTTGTTTAAGGATAGCCTATTAGAAAACATAAGAGCCGGAAGACCATCGGCAACCCGTGAGGAAGTTCTAAAGGCAGCTCATCTGGCGCAGTGCGACGACATACTGAAAAAGCTTCCAAACGGAATAGATACAATTATTGGAAGTCAAGGTATATACCTGTCCGGGGGCGAAACACAGCGCATTTCTATTGCCCGCGCTATTTTAAAAGATGCTCCTATTGTAGTTTTAGATGAGGCGACAGCATATGCTGACCCCGAAAATGAGCATCAAATCCAGAAGGCCTTTGATGGACTTATAAAGAATAAAACGGTTATTATGGTTGCACATCGGCTTTCGACTGTCCAGGATGCAGACCAAATATTGGTGATGAAAAACGGTGCGATAGCGGAAAGCGGAACACATTCTGATTTGATAAAGCATCAGGGCGAGTATGCTAAAATGTGGGACAATTATAACAAAACGGTGCAGTGGCATATAGAAAGTTGAGGTGCTGTCTATGCTAAAACGTGCGTTTGCATTAAGCGATCAAGGCGCAAAAGATTTAGCGAAAGGAATTATAGCAACTGCCTGCGCCAATTTGATACAGATCATTCCAGCAAGTTTGTTGTTGATGGTAGTAATGATGCTTTTAGAAAAAGCGGCGGGGACTCAAGTTAATGTAGGTCGGAATATTCCGTTCTTTGTCGGAATTACCCTGGTGCTTTTTGGCATGATCGCGATTGCCCAATTAGTACAATACAATTTGACATACACTGCTGCATATAAGGAAAGTGCAAACCGAAGAATTGTGCTGGCTGAAAAACTCAGAAAACTTCCACTGTCATTCTTTGAAAAGAAAAATTTAGCCGATCTGACAACTACTATTATGGGGGATTGTACAGCATTAGAAAGGACATTTTCTAATGCGATTCCACAGTTGTTAGGCACAATTCTTATGTTTGTTATTATGTCCGTGGGGCTGGCAGTTTTAGACTGGAGGATGGCTCTTTGTATTATTGTCCCGGTACCAGTTGCCTCAATTGTTGTTGTTCTTGCTCGTAAGGCACAGAGTAAGGCGGAACTTGAAAATCTGGAGGCAAAAAGGTGCGCCTATGACGCAGTACAAGAATATATTGATACTATAAAAGAATTAAAAGCATACTCAAAAACGGATGTATACTTGGATGAACTTGATAAAAAGTTAGAGAATGTTATTCGTTGTTCCTTCCGAAATGAGTTAGCCCCCGGAGCATCTACAACAGCTGCTCAGTTCATCCTGCGCTTTGGTTTAGTTGCTGTTTTGCTTATAGGGGGAAACTTGGTGATTGAAGGTATGCTTTCTATTCCCATGCTCATACTGTTCCTTCTTTTCGCTGGTCGAATCTATGATCCATTCACCAACTGTTTCATGCTATTAGCGGAGGTTTTTGCCGCACTTGTAAGCATTGGCCGGATGAAACAGATAGACAATACACAGGAACAAACCGGCTCAGACTGTTGCAATAACATTGGCTGCGATATTGAGTTCAAGGATGTTTACTTTTCTTATAACGAGGAACCAGTTCTGACAGGAGTATCTTTTGTAGCAAAGCAAGGCGAAATAACTGCTTTAGTCGGGCCATCTGGCAGTGGAAAATCAACAGTTTCAAAATTAGCAGCGCGTTTTTGGGACGCCGATTCCGGACTCATAACACTTGGAGGCATAGATGTCAAAACTGTTGAACCAGAAGTATTGTTAAAAAACTATGCAATTGTATTCCAGAATGTCACCCTTTTTGACGAATCGGTAATGGAAAATATACGGCTTGGCCGTAGCGGAGCTTCTGACGAAGATGTTAGAGCCGCAGCAAAGGCCGCCCAATGTGATGAGTTTATTGATCGTTTACCGCAAGGCTATGACACGAATATCGGGGAAAACGGAAGTAAATTATCCGGTGGCGAGCGCCAGCGCATTTCTATTGCCCGTGCCTTGCTAAAAAATGCTCCTGTTATTCTTCTCGATGAAGCAACTGCATCTATGGATGCAGAAAGTGAAACAATGGTACAAACTGCCTTGTCAGCGTTATTAAAAGGTAGGACAGTGATAGTTATTGCGCATCGAATGAGGACCATAGCAAATGCAGACAAGATAGTTGTTTTGGACAAAGGAAAAGTGACTGAAGTGGGGACTCCCAGCGAGTTGGCTAAAAAAGGCGGGTTGTATGCGCATTTGGTTGCACTCCAGCAGAAACAGCAAATGTCTTCCTTACCGACATGAACGTCCTAAGAGGGAAATATGAAAAGAAAACAGCAAGCCACCACATCGGGTGAAGATTATTTAGAGGCAATTTTAGTGCTCCAAATGCAGAAAGGAACAGTGCGCTCTGTTGATGTCGCCCGGCATATGGAGGTGTCAAAGCCCAGCGTGAGCCATGCGGTGGCGACCCTGCGGGATGGAGGTTTTCTGACGATGGACAGCGACTATTTCCTGCACCTGACCGATGTGGGCCGGGAAGTGGCGGAACAGATCTACGAAAAGCACCGTTTCTTTACCGAGTGTCTGATTGCCGCCGGCGTGGATCCGAAAACCGCAGAGGCAGATGCCTGCCGGATTGAGCACGTCATCAGCGATGAGAGTTTCCAAAAATTAAAGAAACAACTCATGTAACCTGTGGAGATCGAACTCATTACACCAAGAGTGTCTTCGAAATTGAGGATGACCAATATGCAAAACGATCCGCGCTCCCGAATTCTCCTATTGCTACAACTTCTCCTGAAGCAGACAGATGAGCACCACTACGCAACTGGCGCGGATATTCTCCGTTTTTGGGAGACTCATGGCATCCAGACCACCCGGAAAAATGTGTACAGCGATATCCAACTGCTCATGGACTTCGGACTGGACATCATCTGCATCAAAAGTACGCAGAACCGCTACTTCATCGGCTCCCGGCTACTGGAGTTGCCGGAACTGAAACTGCTGGTGGACGCTGTGGAGTCTTCCCACCTCATCACGGAGAAGAAAAGCACCGCCCTCATCGAGAAGCTGGGCCATCTCACCAGTCGGCACAACGCCGCGATCCTGAACCGTCCTATCTACATGGACGGCACGGCTAAACCGGACAATGAGGCTGTGTATTACGCCATCGACGCCATCCAGACGGCGATCCACGAACAGCGGGCCATCTCTTTCCAGTATTTCGAGTACACGCCGAAAAAGGAAAAGGTCCTGAAACATAAGGGCTACCGCTATGGGTTCAGCCCCTACACCCTCATCTGGAACCGGGACTTCTACTACGCCGTGGGCTGGTCGGAAAAGCACGGCAAACTGGCGCAGTTCCGGGTGGACCGCATGACGGCCATCCAAGAAACCGACGCCCCCTACACAGCAGACCCGTCCTTTGACCCAGCGTCCTACCTTCGGGAAGTCTTTGGGATGTACCACGACGCGCCCCGGCGGGTGATGCTACTGTGTGAGAACCGCACCATGCGAAATGTCATAGACCACTTCGGCGAGGATGTGGCCACGGAGGTGGTGGACACCAAACACTTCCGGGCTACTGTGGATGTGGCACCTACCCCACCATTCTTCTCATGGGTATTCACCTTCGGCGGCGCCATCCGTATCGAAGGGCCTGCGGAGGTTCTGGCGAAAATGAAGAATATGGCCGCGTGGCTGCATACATAAAAGCAAGAGGGATCCGCCCAGGAAACGCTGGGCAGATCCCTCTCACCTTTATAGAGCAGGAGGGCCGCTGCGGGGATACATTCCCCGCAGCGGTCCTCCTGATTTTAGTCCGAAAAGTATACCGGCCTGCCAATGGATGTAAAGCCCTCGATGCCGGTGATCACCACATTGTTGTATCCGCTGGCGCAGTGGATGATGAGCAGATTGCCGCTCTCATCCCTGCCGCCTACGATGCCCACGTGGGAGTCCTCTGGGTAAAATACCAGATCGCCGGGCATCGCCTCATCCCAAGAAATGGCGGTACAGTAACTGTGCTGTGCCGATGCCCCTCCCCCGTGGCCGATGATGTACTCGCCGCCCGTGGCGTTGTAGAATACCCAGTCGACATACCCTGAGCAATCCATCCCGTAGGGCCGGTAGGTGCCGGAGCTGGAACTGCCGGGGGCCGTGACCTGCATGGTAGTCCCCCAGCGGGAGTCCCAGCCGAGGACGAGGCTCTTGCCGCCCCAGAAGTAATTGACTTTGCCCACCAGTTGGCATGCGGTTTCTATGATCTCCCGGCGCTCGGCGCTCAGGTCCGCCGGCAGCGAGGCAAGCAGTTCCTTGGCGTCGGCCTCCGTCACAGCCAGATTCCCAATGGCCCCGCCCAGCAGTTCGAGGTTTTCCAGCAGGTCGTCCAGCATGTCGTTCTGCTCGTCGGTAAAGGCGTAGTGCTCCCGCATCTCGTCCACGGTCTTTCCCGTGACGGAGATGGTCAGGATGGTTTCCGTCCAGCTGTCGTCCTCGCCGTCGTCCGGGTCGCTGTCCGGGTGGTCTATGGTTTCCACAGCGGAGGAGAGGGATGTCATTTCCCAGAATACCTCCTTCAGCCGTGCTACCCGGTCTGCATCCAGGGTGACTACATCCACACCGTCATTGGTCCCTGCGGTTTTTACCGCAAACACTGCCACGATCTCCCGCCAGTCCGGCGGGGCGCCGTCTATGATAATCTGGTCGTAGTCCCCGGCCTGCAGTTCCTCCAGCTTACCAGCGTATTCCACATTGATCTGGGCGATGGCCGTACTGAGCGCCACAGAGGTACTGTCAGCAGGCTCGTTGGCGAACAGGATACCAAAGGGGGAGGCGATTAACAGGCCGACGACACAAATCAGGACCAACAGGGCAAGGACGACAGATCCTCCCGCAGCCGCAGCGGCGATCAGGCTCTTGGCGGCGGCATAGATGGCCCGCAGGGCGTTTCCGGCCTTGGCAGCGGCCTTTTTCGCCGCACTCCCCGCCTGTTTTGCCGCCTGCCGGAACCGGGCCGTTTGCTGTGCCACATGGGCTGCTTTGGCGCTCTGGGCGGCACGGGTGGCCCCACGCCCCGTCTGGGCCGCAGCCCTCCCAGCATGGTCCGCTGTTTTTACCACCCGCCTGGAGGAGCCGGCAACCGGCTTTGCGTGGCGCACGGCCCTGCCACGGCCTGCCTCCTTTATGGCAGGTGTTTTGCGTTTCCCTTTTGGCAGGGGGCCGGCATCTTGGGCAGGCTCCACCTTTGGCCGCATGGGCGATACAGTCCCGTCCCGCCTGCCCCCATTCCCATGTGCAGTTCTGCCGGAAGACCGGCGATCTCCTACAGGTTGCATAGGCTCTTGCCCGCTGCCTGCCGGCTGACGCATCCGCTCGACTCTGTCCTGCGCGGACTTCTGCGCTGCCTGCCGCCCGCGCTCCCGGATGAAGGGTTGCTGGCCCTGGGTGCGCTCTGGTGACAGGCCGGAAACCTGCGTTTCCGTTTGAGCGCGCAGGTATGCGTCCTTGGTCTTGATCCGCTGCCCGGCTTTTCCGACCGGTTCCGCCGGCTGGTCTGCCGCTGCGGCGCCAGGCCGGCTTTCCTGCTCCCGTGTACGGATCTCCGGCGCGGGATCCCCAGCGGTGGAATCCGCGGAACTGCCGTCGCGGGAGGCACGGTTCTTCCGTTTCTCCTTGATGAGCTTTTCCGCACCGCGCTCCATGCGGCGCATGCTGTCCGCAGTGGTATCCTCGATTTGGTCGCCGCCATAGTCATCCCGCCGCCCCTGCTGGGCGGCGTCACGGAGCTGCGTCCGCAGGCGGTTTGTCCCATCCTCCAGGCCGCGATGGACCAACTCCTTCGGTACGGCCGTTATCTTCTCCCGGATGGAGGATGTAGCCTGCGGTTTCTCCTTGATTTTATCCATCCAAACACCTCCCTATGGAAACGGGCCGCATCACGCGGCCCGCCCCATCCCGATGGTGCCATCTGTGTCGGAGGGCTTGGTAGTCATCAATTTATACAGCCGGTTCTTCGGGAAGTTGTCCATGAAGGGTACGATAGCACTGCCACACTTGATGAGGCCGCGGCCGGAGTCCACGTTGGTGATGTAGGAGAGCTGGTTGTCCGAAATGTTCAGCAGCCGGGCCAGTTCTGTCCGGTCCGTCGCCGCCTGGTTGAGCATGACGAGGAACTCGCTGTTGGCCAGCATGGTCCGGGCGGTGTGGGACTGCAGGAGGTCGTCCACATTCTGTGTAATGCCGGTGCAGCAGGCCCGGTATTTGCGGACGCGCTTCCAGAGGGTAAATAGGAAGTTCGCGCTGTACTCATGCTGGAACAGCAGATAGATCTCGTCGATGTAGATCCAGGTATTGCGCCCCTGCTGCCGGTTGCGGATGATGCGGTTGAAAATGCTGTCCAGCACCACCAGCATGCCCACGGGCAGGAGCTGACGGCCCAGATCCCGGATGTCATAGCAGAGGATGCGGGAATTGGTGTCCACATTGGTGGGCTTGGCGAAGGTGTTGAGGCTGCCCTCGGTGAACAGCTCAATGGCCAGCGCCACATCCCGAGCCTCCGGCTCCGGCTGGCGCAGCAGCTCAGCGTGGAAATCCTGCAGGGTGGGCACCGCGCCGGTGTAGCCCCTGCGGATGTACTCCCGGTAGCACTGTGCAGCGCAGCGGTCGATGATGGACTTCTCCTTGGCGGAGAGTTTCCCGGATCCCATGAGCTGCTCACACAGGGACAGCAGAAACTCGGACTTCAGCACCACCGGGTTCTCCCCGTCACCGTAGCCCTGCTCCATGTCCATTGCGTTGATGTGGTTGGGCGAGGTGGCGGACACCTCGATCACCTCGCCGCCCAGCCCCTCGATGAGCGGCCGGTATTCGGATTCCGGGTCGATGACGATGATGTCGTCCGGCACCCCGCCGTCACCATTCTCCGCCGCCAGGGCCAGCCCCACCATCTCCCGCTTGGCGGTGAAGGACTTGCCGGAGCCGGACACGCCGAGGACAAAGCCGTTGGCGTTGAGCAGTTCCCAGCGGTTGGCGAGGATGAGGTTCTTGCTGATGGTATTCTGGCCGTAGTACACGCCGCCCTGATGGCGGATCTCCTGGGCCTTGAAGGGCATGAGGACGGCCAGCGCCTCGGTGGTGAGGGTGCGGAGAGCATCGATGCGGCGCAGGCCCAGAGGCAGCGCCGTCACCAGCCCCTCTGCCTGCTGCCAGTTGAGGGTGGAGAGCTGACACAGGTGCTTGCGGGCAATGGACTGAAGGGTTTCCGTGTCGCTGTCCAGTTCCTCTTTGCTGTCCGCCAGATGCACCAGCGTCACCACAGCGAACATCATGCGCTGGTCACGGGTGGTGAGATCATCCAGCATCTCACGGGTTTCCTTGCGCTGCTGTTCGAGGTCATACGGGACAACGGCGGAGAAGTTGTTGTTGCTGTTCTGCCGGCGCTGCCAGTTGGTCACATTGGTTTCCACGCCCAGCAGTCGGTTCTGCATCTCACGCACCGCCTCGTCCGTGGGGACGGGGATCACATCGATGGACAGCATGAGCGTCCGGTTCAACTCCGTCAACTCGTTGATCATGGAGTCTTTGATGTAGGAGGCGTACTCCTTGAGGAACAGGACCCGCCCGAACTTATCGCCCATGACAAAGTGGTCCTTCTTGAACTCCATGCTGTCCGGGCAGATGGCATCCTTATAGGAGGCCCCCTTCCGCATGCTGTCCTTCAGGTTGAAGTGGAACTCCGTTTCCTCACCTACCCGGTAGAAGTCGTGGAGGATCCGCAGACGTTCGATGGCGTCCAGTTCCTCGCTGCGGGAGTCCAACTTGCTGAGCCGGCTGGTAATATCATTGGTGACACGGTCAAAGAAGGTTCTGGCCTCATCCACATTCTTCTTGTGAGTGGAGACGGTGATGTACCGCTCCTGCACCACGCTGTTGGACGAGTCAGTGACCTTGTCCATGAGCATGGTGTTGTACTCGGCCCGGTATCCGTCCAGAAAATCTCCGCGGGGCGGAAGGAGGATGGTTTCCTCGAAGTTCTGACGGTTGAGCCGCTTGTTGTTGATGGTGATCTTGGTGGTAGAGCCAGTGTCCAGCGCATTGAGCAGTTCGGAATAATTCAGGAACATCGCCGTCTTGTCCTCTTTGGAGGCGATGGCGTAGTTGATGTCCGAAAAACGGATGCACTTGGAGAACTTGCTCCCAAACTGAAAAACCCCATCCGGCCAGATACGGCGAATGGGGATGGCGTCCTGTACAGATCTTGGTACGGTAAATTGTTCTTTGTCCTGCTTTAATGTATTTTGCAGGGTTTTAATCAATCTTCAGGGCCTCCTTCATACTCGAACGCTCCATGAGTTTTGCGTACAGGTTGTCCGATTGGAAGACGAGCCGGTGAGGATATATAAATTCCGTGCGGATATAGGCAAATAGAAACTGCTCCAGCGTCATGCCGTTGTACTGGAAAAAACCGCCGAGGGCGAAGGGAAAAGCGCACAGGACGCAGACCCACCCGATCTCGGCGGTCGCCAGCACAGAGCGCAGGCCAAAATACACGCCTACGGCAACAGCGACGGCCAGCAGCGCGAAGATGAACTGGCGGAGCGACAGCCCGAAAAACAGGCTCTCCTGATAGTTTCGGACTTCTTTGTTGATGCGTACCTCGATTGGATTTCACCTCCGTTTCCGTTCCTGAACTTTTGGCAGACAGGAGTTGCCATGTCCGCCGGGGTATGCTAACATCAAAGTGAAAAAATAGCGAGAGGGGTGTACCTATGTTCTATGCATATATTTTTCTGGGAGCCGGGATCCTGATCCTGTCCATCCTGTTCCGCCTGGCCGCGGTGTTCCGTCTGACCATCCCGCTGCTGTATGCGCTGGTGGTGCCGACGCTACTGAGCGATTGGTACTACGCCCACTACACGCTGGCCAATGTGATCTGGTACATCCTGCTGGCGGTCACGGTCCTGTCCTGGGTGTACTCCCTGGTGCGGAAGATCTCCGCCATCATGGAGCGGCGCCGGCGCGAGAAAGAAAAAGAGGAAATTTTAATTCAGCGGGTGCGCGAGGCCGGCCGCAACGGCGGCGGTATCGTCCATATTGACGATCTTTTGGATTAACCGAGGCCCATCAGTTCCCGCACCAGACGATCGCTCATCTTGATAGCGCCCACCAGGACCAGCATGTTGAAAATCAGTTCCCCGATATAGTTCCAAACGATGGTAGCGGCAGCCATTGTGTCATCCGCGATGGCCGGCGGCGCCGCGGCAAACTGGGAAAAGATAATACAAGCTAAAACGATCATACAGCCCTCCAGGCAGATGGCGGCGTAACTCTTAACAAAGGCCACGCCAATGCTGCTGGAGGGTTGTCCTGCGAAACTGGCCAGTGGGATGGGGGCGATAGCCGTCGCCATATAGAGTTTGAAAAAACGGGAATAGACGGTCAAAATCATGACCAGCGACAAAACCCAGATAAACAGGGATCCCAGGAGCGTCACTGCCCACAGCGGGATGCTCTCCAGGAAACCCACATCCTCAATGATGGCCACCATCTCGTCCGGCAGGGCCGTGTCGGACATGGCCGTGAGGCCGGAGGCGTCCATGATGGTGGACACCGCGCCCTGGGCGATGCTGAACAGGGCCATCATCAGCTCCAAGCCGTAGGTGACGGCCCCCTGCGCCAGCGCGAACCGCACAAAGGTCTTGACCGCCACCTCCGGGCGCTTGAGTTCCGTAAAGCTGCCGCAGGTCTTGACCACGCCGGCCACGAAAAACAGCACCAGCAGGGCGTAGCCGATGGCTCTCAGCGCGTCATGGATGTTGAGAATGACGTCCCAGATCCCGCCGCCTTTGAATTCTTCCGGCGACGTGGAGATGAGCGTCCAAATCTCGGTGAGTTTTTCATTCCAGGTAGCAAGGGCTGAGTTCAGGTTGTCAACGATCCAGTTTCCACTTCCCATTGTGCATCACCTCCGTGTGGGAAGGGAGCGGGAGGACGCTGTGTGCGCCCTCCCGCTTTGCCCACTCAGCCGGTGATGAGGGTGAGGATCTCCTTGGTAAACGTGATAACAATGCCGCCCGCGATGGTGAGCATGCCGTTGGCGCGCTGGGAGGGGTCGTGGCTCTTGAGGGACAGGCCCAGCTGGAGGACGCCGAAGCCCAGCAGGATGAGGCCGATGGCCCGGATGAGGGAAAAAATGAAGTCGCTCAGATTTGTCACAACCGCCAGCGGATCGTCCGCCGCGAAGGCAGGACAGACAGTCATGACCGCGACCAGCACAAAGCAGGAAAGCATGGCGTAAATGCGCTTGACCCGCTTTTCGAATTTATGATTCATGCTGCATTCTCCTTGTTTTCATTGGTGTCATCGGTGGAAAATGCCGCAAAAAATTCATGTCCAGAAATCACCGGTGCTTGGTTCTGCCTGTGGTGAATATAGGGTGGCCCGCCAGCCAGTGAGGTTTGCCGGACGGCGGGATGTTTCATTAAATCGTATTTCAGGTCCATGACCGGTCCGGCACCGCGAATGAGCAGAATGGCGTACCGGTTGTCCAACCGGCGCACTTCGTCCGGCGTCAGCAGTTCCCGGCCGCTGATCTGCATGTTGGTGGACCATGAGCCGGACTTACCTTTGGTTTCCCCATGAGTCTTGGTATCGATGGTGGATTTGCCCAGGGCCTCGGAAATGTACTTGTGGGTGCTGGACTCGTTGCCGCCGAGGTACAGCAGGGTGTCCGAGTTGCCGGGGATGGTTTCCCAGGAGTCCTTGAACTGCTCCTTGATCTGCGCCATGTTTTGGATGATGGTGCTGCAGGAGATGTTTCTGGACCTCATGGTTGCCAGTTCGCGGGGCAGCCCCGGCAAATTGACCGAGGGCGCCTCATCCAGGATGAAGTGGACATGCCGGGGCAGCGGACCGTGGTGGATCTGGTCTGCACAGTAGTAAAGGGTCTGGAACACCTGGGAATAAAGCAGACTTACCAAAAAGTTATAGGTATTGTCATTGTCCGGGATAACAGCGTACAGGGCACATTTCTTCTCTCCCAGCGTGTACAGATCCATATCGTCGTGGTCCGTGATGGCCCGGATCTGGGGCAGGTTAAAGGGGGCCAGACGCACAGCGGTCGACACAAGGATGCTCTTGGAAGTCTTGCCCGCCGCCATCTTAAAGACCTTATATTGCCGGACGGCGACGCTGTCCGGCTTCTCCCGTTCAATGGCGCTGAACAGCAGATCCAGCGGCGAGACGTGGTCCTCGTCGTCCTCTTTTACCTCCGCGTATTCCAGCACCCGCATGACCATGGAAAAGTTCTGCTCGGACTCCGGCGCCTCCTGAAACAGCATGAGGATGATGGCCTGCAGCAGCGCCGTTTCGGCCTTGGTCCAGAACGGATCCGACTCATGGCTGTTCTTGGGTGTTGTGGCTTGAATGAGGTTATTGACCAGCCGCAGGGCGTCCTTCTCGTCCCGAATGTAACGGAAAGGGTTATATCCGTCCGACTGCTCCAGATTGACAAGGTTCAGCACCCGCACATCGTAGCCCTGGCTTTTGAGGTAGCCGCCGGTGGCAGTCAGCACCTCCATTTTGGGATCGGTGATCACATAGTTGGTGTTGGCCTCCAGAATGTTAGGCAGGACATAACTGCGGGTCTTGGCCGCGCCGCTGCCGCCGATGACCAGTACGTTGAGGGACCGGCGGTGCTTGTGGGTATCCAGCCCCAGGCGGACATGCTTTGTCAGGGGCTTATTCTGCTTTTGACAGAACATGGCGTTGACCTGTTTGGGGGACGCCCACTGGGCGGAGCCGTGTTCCTCGCCGTCGCGGGTACGGCCCTGGGTGGTGCGGTAGAGGCAGATCCCCATGACATAGAGGCCGGTGCAGGCGAGAATGCTCATCAGGCTGTGTCCCGTCCAGCGGATCTTCAAAGGGGTCTGCAGGGCTGCGGTCAGGTTCGTCAGCAGTTCCGGCAGGCCGTCCCCGAGGGACTGGGCGATCAGGAGCGCGGCCCAGACCACGGGAATGTAGAGAAACAGATACGGGAGGATCCCTCCCGATCTGCCCGGTTGATTCAGCGGCATTCACCTCCAAATGTGAAAAACAGGGGCGCACCGCATTGGTACGCCCCATAGGCTGATTGGATGTATGCCTGTTTGCTTAGTCCTGTTCGAAGGGATACAGGATGTCCACACCGAGGGCGTGCATGTGATCCTCATACTGCAGGAGGCCCCGCAGGTCGTGGCCCCGGTAGATCCGATCCTGTTTACAGGACAGGATGTAATCCATTTTCTTTTCGGCAGCCTCCCGCGCCAGGAACCGGAGGCTGGGCCTCCGGAGGTCCCATCCGCACATATAATCTTTGTATACGCCGACGATCTGCAGGCTGTTTTCTTCCGCAAATTGGCGCAGGTAAGTGTCCTGTCCGCTGATACCGATCTCGTCTGCTGCCGGATTGTTCGTGTTCACCCGGAGATACAGCCAGCAGCGTTTCCCTCGCAGCTGCGCTTTGGGCGGCAGGCTCCCGTGCGCAAACAGCCTTTTCAGCAGTGCCATATCCTCCGGGAGCAGGAATCCTGCGCTGCCGGTGCGTCCTCTGTAGTAGTAAACGGCTTTCATGTGATTTGGCCTCCTTCCACTTTTTTGTAACTCAACCATACCCGAACCGGCACGGAATGTCCAGCACTTTCCCCGAACAGCACCCGATCATCTGGACTTCTTACGCGTCTTAGTTTTCTGTCTGGCCGGGGCGCGCTGACGCTGTTCTTCCAACTGAGCGCGATAGCCCTGCAGGCGGCCCTCAACGGAGGGCCGCTCATCACTCGTCGTCCTCGCCGCGCTCCCGGCGTGCATAGGAGAGCTGGTGCTGGTATCGCGCGAGGCGCGTCCCGACCGGGAATCTTTTTTTGGCGTTCCAGGTTCCTTCTCCGGTTGCCGCTCCCGTTCCGGCTGCTCCTTCTGGGGGGCCTCCGGCTGCTGGTACATCATCTTCTGGAACACCAAGTTGGCCCGTTCCACCTCTGTGGCCGGCATGACAACATCTACCATGCTTTGGGGGTCATTGGGATCTCTGGAGTTTTGGATGGCCGCATAGAGCAATTTCGGTTCCCGCGCCTTGTGCCTGAACTCCCGGTATTCCTCCTGCGTCATGGGGAATACCCGCAGATCCCGTGTCTGCTGCAGCATTTTGCCCATGCGGACCTTGCCGCTGATCTTCTTGTGGTTTTTTGCTAAGGCCAGCGACATGGCCAGCAGGTTCTTGGCTGCCGAACCGCCCAGCCGGACGGCCACCTCTCCGCCGGAGAGCAGCATGCGGACCAGCTGGTCCGCAGCCTCACCGCCTCCGATATTCATCTCGTTCCACCTCCTTTGCCTTGGCCTCGGCCACATGGATGTCGTGTTCCATCTGGGGCCGGTTCCGTTCAATGGTTTCGCACAGGGAAATCTCCTTCCGTGCCTGCCGGATCTCACGGTTGACGTCCGCCAACTGCCGGTACAACTCCGCCTTTTCCGCCATGAGCTGCTCCCTATGGATCCCACACTGCTCCAGCGCGGAGACGGCGTCCATGTAGCGGGCGAAGGGTTCCTCCATGCCGGGCATGCCGGACTCATAGCAGTTCTTTGCCGGGGCGAGGGCCTCCGCGTCGGAGAGGGCGTCGTAGAGTGCCCGCCATTTCTTCTTCCGCACGTTGAGGATGGTGCGCTGCTTGTTGAGGCTGGCCAGCGTTTCCTCTGCGCGGGCGCGGACGGCCTGCAGGTCCTCTGCCGTGGAGACGCCATGCGCCCGCAGGAAGGCGAATTGTTCCTTGTAGCTCTCAAACTTCATGATCTCCCGCCTGAGATGGGGCGTCATCTTTGGCGGGTACTGCCGCTGCCCGGCCTTGCCCAGCAGATAGAGGTAGTGGACGTACAGGGCCATAAATCCGGTGTACTTCTGGGGGTGGCGCCTGCGGTACGGCTCATACCGGGGCCGGTAGATGATGGCAGGGCGTGTGCCGGCTTCGATGGCATCGAGGTTCCCTTCGATGGCGGCGCGGATCCCGGCCTCGGTGAACAGCGGATTTTTCCGGCCCGGCACCATGAACCGCTCTTGGCCCCGCAGACGGAAACCGAGGCGATTCCCATGCTTGATCTCATATCCCTTGTGCTCCATGATGAGGAAGAAGTGACCGATATCGTTGGCATCCTCTATGGCCTCCCGCAGATCCGCCTCCAGCATGGCCCGGAAGGTAGGCTGGCCCTTGCTTTGCCGCAGCCACTCGATGTAACTAACCGCTTTTTCTGTTTTACCCTCCATGATAACAGAGAGGCCGTGTTCCCGACACAGCCGGTCTGAGATGGCCCGGATCTGGCTGTAGTAGCTGCGGGCATTGCTATGGTACTTCTCACCGGTATTCGCATTCACAGAATTGAATATGGTATGGGCATGGATGTGTTCCTTGTCCTCATGCACCCCAATCACTGCCTCATAGCCAGAGAGATGCTCTGCGGCAAACTCCTTCGCAATCTCCAACGCCAGTTCTGGGGTGACCTCGCCGGGCTTGAAGGACTGGATGATGTGATAATACTGGACGCCGTCCATCTGACGATAGTGCCGCTTGGTTTTCATCATACGGCTGACGGCGTGTTCCATGGAGCAGCCCTGGCTGGTGGTAAGGATCTGCTCGTTTGTTTTATCCCCATTGAGGACATAGCGGACTCCCACGTCCAGCCGCCCCTTTCGGGCGAGTATCTTCGTAACCGCCATTACAGATCCGCAACCTTTTCCATGAGCAGGTACACCTGCCGCAGCAGGAACAGCGCCTCTTTTGCGTCTTGTCGGGTGGCGATGCCGGCGTTGACGCTCCGGGCGATTTGATTGATATTTACGCCGATTCGGTTGATCTCCCGATATAAGTCGTTGATCTCCGCCGGCTGGCGCTGGCGGATCTCCGTGCGGTTGATGCAGGAGCGGATGACGTTACTCAGGGACAGGCCAGACTCTCTGGCCAGCCGGTCCAGGTGTTCCCGTTCCTCCACGGTCAGCCGCACGGAGAGAAATTTGCTTTTTTCCTGCACACGTCACCTCCTTTTTCCGCCTGCAGGCGGCATTGGGGTCAGGGGGATTCCGCCTGCAAGCGCATTTGTCATACAAATGCTATGCTTGCGCCATCGCCGCCGAAGGCGGCGGTGGCCTCGCCGCGCAGGGCGCGGCCATTTTCAAGCGGTAGGTGGATTTCAATTCCCTCTCCTGCGGAAAAGAAAAATGCTCACCGCTCACGGGCCTTGAGGTCCAGGTTATCCCGCGGGACACCTGCCAGATCCAGTTCGCGCTTGTCCCGCACATACGCCGCATAGCGGGCGTAGGCGTAGCCCTCGCTGTCAACAAGTATACCGTCCTGCCGCCTGCGGGTGGTGACCAGCAGGCAGCGGAAGCGGCCGGACTTCTCACTGTAGCCGGTGAGCTGTGTCCTGGCGGCGATGAAAGGGGCCTCGGCCAGCAGGTCCGCTTGAAAGCGGCGGTATTTGGATTCCGGCAGGATAATCTCCCGCACCACTGTAAAAGGCGCGGCCTTGATAATCGGGGTGTCGTTTTGCAGATCAGCAACAGAAGCCGCCTTTCTGAAAAATCGTGCTTGCTGTTCTTTTGCTATGGTGCAGACCTCCCTTCAAGGGCAGGACGTGTTATTGGACGTCCTTGCCGTCCGCAGTTGGAAAGCAAGGACGTGTCATTGGACGTCCTCCAGCCCTTGCTCCAGCGCCTGACGGATCCGGCCTCTGGCCAGAGCGGCATAGGCGTCCGTGACCTCGATGCCGGTGGCGGAGTAGCCCTCCAGCACAGCGGCCAGCACCGTGGTGCCGCTGCCGGCAAAGGGGTCCAGGATCCGTCCGCCCGGCTCGGTGATCTTCACAATGTCCCGCATGAGCTGCAGGGGCTTTTCCGTCAGGTGGATGCGGTTCTGGGGGTTGCCGTACTTGAACACGCCGGGCAGGCAGGGCACGGGCCGGCTAATGGGCATGTCCCCGTTGGATCCCCAGACGATGTACTCCGCCTGCTGGCGGAAGCGTCCCTTCTGGGGCCGGCTGTTGCCCTTGTCCCAGACGGCGGTGCCACGCCAGATCCAACCAGCCCACTGGAGGGCGTCCGTAGCTGCGGGGAGCTGCCGCCAGTCGATGAACATACACACCGGGGCGCCGGGCTTACAGATTTTTCTGGCGTCGTACAGCCACTCCGCCGCCCAGCGCGTCCAGGACCGCTGGTCCTTGGCGTCGCCGTCAAAGGGCGGCGGGGCATGGTCGCCCATGTTGGAGTATTTCTTGGCCGTGGACTTGTTCTTTTCCGCCTGGGTGCGCCCGCCGGATGCGTAGGGCGGGTCTGTGATCACCGCGTCGAAGGTCCCAGGCGCAAAGCCGGACAGCACCTTCAGCGCGTCGCCTTGGATGATTTCCCACTGGGGGTTATCGCTCATAGGCAGGTTTCTCCTTCTTCTTATTCTTTTTGGGTGTTTGCAGTACAGGTTCCTGATATTCTTCCAAATGCACTGTTTCGTCTTTTTCCGTTATGATTGCAGGCCGGTGGACCCGCTGGCCGAGATCCAGCAGTGTTCCTTCGATGGCATCCGCTACTTCGCCTATATAATGCATATCCCAGGGAAATTCATCTTCCGTCTTGTTGAGGAAGGTGAGGATCGTTTGATAAACGGCATTGTCGATGGCATCCAACTGCTCGATCTGCCTGCCTGATAATTCGATCTCCAGTTCTTCTGGCGGAATGTTGTCCACCATCACATCATCGCTCCTTCCCTTGCTTGGTTCGCCGGCGCGGGGGCTTTCCCAACTCCTTCCGATCTGTCAGGACAGGGATCCCCAGCCTCTCGGCGTGGTTGATCTCCGCCCACATGCCCTCCGTCCAGACGGGGCCGTAGACGTTGACCTGCTGGCAGGACTCCACCAACCGCAGGCCCATCTCCCGTGCCGCCTGATCCTGTGCCGGGTTTTCCGGGTCGGCAATGGGCGGAAACATCAAATGGGGGCAGATGGGCACGTTGCCCTCCACGAACACCTCCCGCGCTCTATCTCTGGCAAAGGCGATATTTTTCTCTACCTCGCCACGCAGCGGGGCGCAGATGTAAACGAGTTTCGGGCCGTCCTGCCGGCGCTCCGTCACACGATCCCGAAACACGTCCAGGTACTCGCGCACAGCCTGCCGCATGGCGGAATAGTCCGCCGCAGTTGGGCGGAAGGCATACCACTCCGCTTTCCCGCCATCTTCCCAGATATGCGGTGATACGCCATTGCGGAAGTTGGGGTTGCCCGGCACCTGCTTGACGCCGAGAATATCTTTCAGCTGGAGGCGGAGTTTATCTACTACGCCGTCTGTGCGGTTCAGCACCGTAACGCTGATGGCGTCATAGTGATCTGCATATCCGGATGTCACAAACTGTACACGGACACGGAGATCCTTTCCCAGCGTTCCCAAACAGGCCCGGCCTGTAAACTTGGGGCTGCCGATCACCGTGCCGTCTGCAAACGGTTTCCGAAGTTCCTGTTCGTAAAACGTCATCGCTCCGGCCCATCCTTTTGCGCGGGAGCACTTTTCCAGTGGATCTCATGGTGCGTATTGTTGATTTGGTTTGGCATGTGACCTCCTTTCGTCGCTATGCGGCGTTTTTCCATAGGCTGAGTTGTTCATCTTCACGCCGAAAACCTGCGTCAATTTCCGAAAATGTCATGGTCCGGTTGAATTTTTCGCTAACTTTCCCCGGCAGTGCCTGCAGTTCCAGCATTCTGGCCCACAGATCCGGGTGATGGTCATAGAGGTGGCGCAGTTCCCGCCGCCTGGCGTTGGGGCAGAACCAGCAGCCGCCCCTGTTGGTAAATTCATAGACAGGCGAAAGCAGCCCCGCCTCCCGGCAGAGCTGCTTTGCGTCCTGTTCCGTATAGCCATACTTGTCCAACAGGGAAACACGGCGTCCGTCCAGCCGGAGCAGCCGCTCCTGCTCATCCCTGGCGATGCCGATGTACTGCACCGTGTCTGGCGGGAGTCTTTTCTGATACCGCAAAATCGGTTTCAGTTTGCAGTCCCGCTGGACGGCACATCGCCCACAGATAGGAAAGGAGCGGAGCAGGCCCCTTTTCGGCCCGCGGGTGATCCTCCCGGTGAACAGCCCCACATAGGTCTGCGGCCCACGGAGAACGCGGATCTTTACGCCCATGCGCTCCAGCGCGGGGATGGCTGTGCCATAGATGAAGTCCCGGTGCTCCGGCACCTCGCCGGAGATATGGCTGTCAAACATCACTTCGCAGTACACCGCCTCATCCAGCGGTTCCCTATAACGGAGCGCCAGCAGGATGGTGGCGATGCTGTCCTTGCCAAAGGAACAGGATGCTATATGTTTCAGCCGCCATCATCTCCGCGCTCCAGTTCTGCACACAACTCCGCAAACTTCCCGGCCTGCCCGGTCTGCTCCCACGGCAGGCTTGCCCTGGTAAAGTGGCCATAGTTGCAGGCGTCTGCGAAAATCGGCTGGTCCAGCTGCAGGGTGCGGATCATACCCGCGGGCGTGAGGCCAAAGAAACAGCGGACTGCCTGTTCCAGCAGCTCGTCCGGGTATGTGCCGGTGAGGTGGGTATCCACATCCACAGCCACCGGATCAGCCCGTCCGATGGCATAGGCCAGGGCGACCGTGCATTTCTCCGCGAGGCCGGCGGCCACAATATTCTTGGCGATGCAGCGGGCCATGTAGGCGCCGCTGCGGTCCACCTTGGTCCCGTCCTTGCCGGACAGCGCACCGCCGCCGTGGGGCACCAGCCCTCCGTAGGTGTCCACCATCAGCTTGCGGCCGGTCAGGCCGGTATCCGCCTCGATCCCGCCCTGCACAAAGCGGCCGGAGGGGTTGATGAGGATCTCTGTATCTTCATCCGCGGGGAAGATGCGGAGAGCGGGCTGGATGACAAATTCCAACAATTCCTCCCGCAGCCGGGGCAGGTCCTTATCCTCCGCATGCTGGCAGGAGAGGACAATAGCGGAGATCCGCCGGGGTGCGCCGAAGGCATACTCCACAGACACCTGCGCCTTTCCGTCAGGCCGCAGGCCGCTGATCCTGCCCATCGTCCGCGCACAGGTGAGCAGGGCGGTCAGGCGGTGCGCCAATACCACCGGCAGGGGCAGGAGGTTTTCCGTTTCGCTGCAGGCGTAGCCATACACGATCCCCTGATCACCGGCTGCGGTCTGTTCCCCGTGCTGTACTGCCCCTGCGATGTCCGGGCTTTGGGGCCGGATGAGGACCTCCACGTCGAAGTTCCTGCAGTTGTATCCGGCCCGGCGCACCGTGTCGCGCACGATGGAAGGGATATCTGGGATCGTCAGTGCGGTAATCTCGCCGGCCACCACGAATTTGCCCGCTGTCGCCAGAACTTCACAGGCGACGCGGGCGTTGGGGTCATGTTCCAGACAGCAGTCCACCACCGTGTCCGCTATGGTGTCGCACAGTTTGTCCGGGTGGCCCGCTGTGACGGACTCCGCTGTCAGAATGGTCTTATCTTTCATGCTCATTCCTTCTCTCTTTCTTTTTGGGGAGTGGGAACAACATCTCCCGGCTGTACAGGGATTCATATTTTCGAAGCTGTTCCGGCGTCAAAGACACAAAGGTTTCCCCGCCGAGGCCGGCGAGGAAAAAGGTGCCGCACACAACATCATACGGATCCCCGTTTTCCAGCCGGAGGAGGCGGTTTGGCTGCAGGCCGGCAAACTTGCCGCTGCTGTTAAATATAAGCGCCACGGGATCCTCATAGGGGTATGTGGCGTCGATGTCCCCGCCGACAATCTCCTGCATGGCCTGCAGGGTGTCTGGGATCTGCCGGGGATATGGCGGTTTCCCCGGCTCTACAACGAGGATTGTCAGATGGTTATCGCTCATGGCAATCCTTCCTCTTGGCGGGAGCGCCCTGTTGACTGCTGCGGCCTGTATCCCGTTGCACAACTTCGCGCTCCCGTTCTATCTGTTGGAACATTTTTAGCGTTTCCCGAAATGCCACATATTGCCGGATCCGTTCCGGGTCATCTGTAATGGTACGCACGGTTTCCCAAAAGGGACTTCCATGCAGGCTGACATCTTCCTGAACAACCAGTGCCGGCCGCTCACCATTCTCCAGTGTGACACGGCAATCCCGCAGATCTTCCGCATGGTCATAAACACCATATGCGATACCAACGATTTTCAATGTTTCCAGTGCATCTACGGTTACGGAAAATCCTGTGGCATTCATGTGTAGTTCTCCCGTCAGAGAGATGGTTTTTCTTGCCATACCGCGCCTCTCTTTCCTTTATCGCTCATGGTGGCCCTTCTTCCTGCCTGGCTTTTCGCCGAAAAACAGGTCCATTTCCTGCATGCGCTCAAAGTGCCGGGCCTGCCGCACCTCGTCGTGCACATTTTTCAGCGCGGCCTCCAGTTCCGGCACCGGCAGGCCGTTCTGGCGGTATCCCTCCAGAATGCCGCCATAGTAGGCGGGAGAAGGGATGGCAGGATCCCGCCACAGTTCCCCTGTCATGATGTAGGCCATGACGGTCACGTCTTTGCCGTCCCCGGTGCGGACCGTGATATCCTCTTTCTCATACAACCGCGGGTATCCCTCATAGACGTCCAGAGATTGCTCACACTCCGGCGTCAGCTTCCACAGCAGGCCGTGGACCTGGCTGCCGGGCAGAGGCTCGATGGTGGCGACGCCGGCCCCGCGCCGGTTGCCGCGGAACAGCAGTTCATAGCCGTCCAGTACCGCAGGCCCAACCACCTGGGCGGCAGGACAGCGGACCGCCATCTGCTCCAGATTGATGTTGCTGCCATAGGCAAAATACAGACGCTTTGCCATATCAGTCCTCCAAAATCGTGAGAGCGCCCACTTTCGCCAACTGGGTGAACATCATCCGGGCCTGCTGCTCCACATCCCCCTCTGGCAGCGGGAAGTCCAGGCCGGTGGTACGCACCACATTGTTTCGCAGGAACCAGATGTAGCTCTCCGTGTCAGGGAACTCCGTGGGGTCAAATACACGGGCGCGCAGATGGTCCATGATCTCTGCCCCGGTACCGGACAGGATATCTTCTTCCATGCGGATCTTCATCTCGTCACCTCTCCATCTCTCGGTTCTTTTTCTTCTTTTTATTGACTTCGTAACTGTCCTTGTCGTAGCGCCAAGCCCGGTCGCCGTCCAGATTGGCCAGCAGATGGTCACGGGTGTTCTTAAACTCCGGCCCGTTGAGGCCCAGGCGCACCAGCCAGACCCGGAAGGTGAACAGCTCATTGTCGCTGTGGGTTTTCCGCATGACGGTGCTGCGCTGGGCGATGGCCTGGGCAGACATGGCGAGGCACAGGTCGATGTAGGCTTTCGCGCGTCCTGCATGGAGGGTGGAGTTGAAACAGCGCCACTCAACGGTGCCGCGATAGAACACCGAATGCAGGTTCAAGGCATAGTAGCGTGTCCAGTTGTAATGCTCTCCTGAGCTGATATCACCTTCATACCAAATGCTCTCCAGCTGTGTCAGATCCTTGGTTTCCTCAGCGGAGAGGGTGCGGGCCTGCCGCAGCATGGGTTCCCGCACCTTTTGGCACCAGCGGGCGGCACGGGCCTCATTCACCTGCAGGGCCTTGAACAAAATGTCCTCTTTGGCGTACATGATGCTCAGGAGGTTTTTCAGGCTCTGGCGGTTGTGGTTGGCCGCGTCCACATGGATGTGCAGGCCGCAGGAACTGTTGACCTTTGCCCCCGCATGCCGGATCTGCCGCACACACTCTTGGAACTTTGGCAGCTCCGCATAGGTCAGTTTGGGCGAAACCATCTCCACTTTATATTGCCTGTTATTTGTTTGTTCGTAGCCATGCAATGTCTTTCGCTCTGCATGGATGCTTCCGTCACTCATCAGTTTCCACTCTTTGTTTTCTGTGTCTTTGACGACCCATGCATCATAAACCCCACCTTTGTACTGTGGGATCGTTCCGAAATAATCTGCCAGCGCCTGCGCGGCCTGTTCACGGGTGATGCCGGTCATCTCCACCTCGACGCCGAAATACTGGTCCTTCATCCCGGTCACGCAGCCGCCTCCTTTCGCAAAGCCTCGTCCACGGCCCGGATGCGCCGGCCAATGGCCTCGATCACTGTGACGGTGACGCTGTTGCCTGCCTGCTTGTAGGCTTGGGCGTCCGAGTTGATGGCGAGGATCTTGTCGATTTGCTCATCGTCAAAGCCCTGCAGGCGCAGGCACTCCCTGGGCATCAGGCGGCGGATGCGTCCGCCGCGCTCCACAATGCCCTGCACACTGGCGGCGTCATGGGCGACACCGACCCCGACCCGACCGGCGCGTGTGGCGCTGCCCGGATAGCCCAAGTCCACGCTGTCGCCAGGCGCCGCCTCCTGATAGCCTTTTTGGGTGGCTTCCTTGATCAGCAGCGCCCCGGAGCGTTCCGCCTTATGATTGGACAGCGTCGTCTGCCCATAGCGGGCAGTGATGCATCGGGATTGCTGCGTCCGTTTCGGATGCCCCGCACACAGATCCACAAAAGGCGCGTCCGGCGGCAGCAGGTATAACCCGGTTTTCACACCGAGACCGCCACCACCGGCTGTCTGGGTACAGGCTACTCCTTCTGGGTCATAGACCCGGTGTCCTTGCGCCCCGCCGATGAGTTGTATAAGAGCTTTTGCACCATTTCCGAAGACAGGTAATATTTTTCCGGCGCATCGGGGATCAAGATAGCAGATAAGGAACACCCTCCTCCTTGACTGCGGGACTCCAAAATGTTTGCTGTTAAGCACAGCCCATTCGACATGGTACCCCAGGTCAGAAAGCGCGGAGAGGATGGCCGCAAACGTCCGGCCGCCGTCATGGTTAAGCAGTCCTGGCACGTTCTCGAGCAGAAGATACGAAGGCCGTCTGGTTTCAGCCAGGCGGGCAATTTCAAAGAAGAGAGTACCTCTTGCATCGTCAAATCCTTTTCTGCGGCCAGCGAGAGAAAACGCCTGGCAGGGGAATCCCCCACACAAAAGGTCGAAGTCGGGCAGGTCGTTGGGGTCAATGGCTCGGGCGTCTGGATAGTATCGCTCCTCCTTCCTGATGTCGTGGATCGCGCGGTAACTGGCTTCGGCATATTTGTCGATCTCGCAGTGTCCGACGCACTGGAAGCCGCCGGCGCGGGTCAGCCCCGCCCGAAAGCCGCCGATCCCGGCGAACATATCAAAATATCGAATCAGATGGTATCATCTCCCTCCTGCAGCGCACGGAGAAAGCCGAGGACGTCCTCATCGACGGCCCCGGCCTGCTCCTGCTGCGTAGTGGTCTTTGGGAAGGAAACGCCTGCCAGTTCCTCCCGGATAGCGCCGCGAATGGCCTCCAGCAGTTCCTGTTGTTCCATATAGCCGTTGATCATCCTGCACACGGCGTCCATGCGCTGTCCGGGCGCAACGGCGGACAGGCGCTCCCATGCGTTCCGCTGCTCCCGCTGAGTCAGGGAGAAGGAAAGACTGAGCCGTCGCTTTTCAGGCATGGGCGCCGCTCCCCGACATCTGCCGTACAAGCCGTTCATAGCCCTTGGCGTTCAGGGATACATCATCGAGGATCACGGGCCGACACAGGCCGTTTGTGGCCGAAACACGCCGCTTCATGAGCGCCGCTCCGCCGCCTATAAAAATAGTAGGCATGGCGCGGGTGTCCAGGCCGCACTCCGTGATGGTGGAGAGCAGGTTCTGCACATACAGGTCCGCCTGGGCATGGATGATGCCTTTCGCCTCGTCCGGGAGGCTGCTGGCATCACCCCGCAGGACGCACTCGATCTGCGCCGTTGTCAGAGAAAGACCCAGGACGCGTCGCACCTGTTCGCTGATCTCATCGATGCAGCGGATCATGCCCCACTCCAAGCTGCGGCAGGTGGCGGCATTGGGGAGGCGGTTGTCCAAGCGCATCAGGTCCACTGTCCAGCCACCGATGTCCGCCACGATGACGGACGGTTCATCCAGCAGCTCCGTCTGGGTCAGCACAGCGGCATAGCCCTGGGGGAACAGTTTCACATCCCGGACGGTGACGGTATAGTCCCGGCCCTCATAGCGGAAGGGCACCGGTTTGCCGTCCCGCAGCAGATAGGCACGGAACTTCTTCTTGTCCCGGCCAAAACTGGTCAGGGGCAGGCCGGCAACCAGAATGACGGAGCAGGTGCGCTCGGCATTGCGGCAGTCCAGTTCCCTGGCGATGGCTGCCAGGGTCAGCAGATAGTAGTCCTCCGTCCGGGTCTTGTCTTTCTGCAGAGGCTGCCTGCCGCTGCCTACCACATAGTACGTACCGCCGTATTCCAACACATTCTTCTGGGTGTACGGCTCATGCTCATAGGCCACCAGCCCCGAGGGGAAGGAACCGTGGACAGTTTTCATGGCTGCGTAACCGTGGTCCACGCCGATGACGTATCCCTCGCTCACCGAGCGCCGCCCCCTTTCTCTTTTTTGGTAGCCATGTCCTGGACCTTGCCCTCGTCCAGCAGCCGGCGGATCTCATGGAGGTCGTAATTCCATGTGGATGGCGCCGCCAGGAAACGCTCCGGCCCGCCGTATTTTTCGCACAGCCGGGGTAGGAACCGTGGCAGGTCCTTCGGCTCCCTGGGGTATTGGATGCCGTCTTTGTAGACGATATCCTTTTTTAGCTCGTCCCGCATCTTCTCGATCCTGTCTGGTTCCATCTCGTCGTAGGCGCTGCGGCCGGTGAGCTGCTCATAGGCGTAATCGCCCACATAGGACAGGCACTCGAAACAGCAATCGCCGTATGGCTCTATATCCGCCAGCGTGTCGGGATCCCGCAGCGCATTCATGTACACCTCTTTGCCCTGGGCGATCAGCCAGGCGCGGAAGTCGATAAAACCGTCATCCGAACAGCCATACTCCTTGATCACGCTGACGGCGTCCCACAGGCCGTATTGGTCCGCCAGATCCTCATAGGTTTGCAGAATGTCATGGAAATTTTTCGCCGCGGCAGGCCCCATAGACACAAGCTGCTCCTGCAGGTAGTACTCCATAGCGTTCAGATCCTGGCCGCAGGCGGTTTTTGCCTCCTGAATCAGTGCCCAGAAGGCATCCTTGCTCATCCCATTGTCAGGTTTCTGTTCTATCGCTCAGCACCTTCCTTCCGTTTTTCTTTTTGCTTGCCGATCCGCCGTTCCTGCTCCTGGGGCAGAAGGCCCTGAAAACCTAAGTCACGCAGGGCCTGCGTATAGAGCTGCTTTTCAAAGGCCCGGTACTCCGGGGTGGCGGTATCCACATCCAACAGGACAGCCTTTTCATAAGGTGTCCCCGGCACGACCTCCCACCGAACGGCGTGGAACTGCAGGGCGGTCAGGTACTTCAGCAGTTGATGACCGTCCGCCTCATCAAAGACACCGCGGTTGTCCTCATAGGGGAACTCGCCGGGGAGATTGGGATAGCCGGAGATCGCCAGGGCGGCGTCGTAGAGGAGGAAACCACCATCATCAAAATCCGGGGCGATGGTGTCATAGAACCGCCGGAGCTGCTCCGTGCTGTCCAGGGCCGGGCAAAAGGACGCAAGGGCTTTCTTCAGTGTTTCCACTTTCTGGCGCTCCTGATTGGCGGCATATTCCTTACCGCAGCTCTCCTGGTAGTATTCATCGACGAGCGGTTCCAGTTCATTGATCTTGCTCTGCAGTTGCGCGCATTCCATCCGGCTGAGGTCCAATTCAGTGTTGGATTCCTCCAACGCCTGCCGCAGAGCGGGGTAGTCCCGGACCGCGGCGATCAGATCCTTGATCTTCATGTCACGCCGCCTTTCTGAGCCGGGCGATCAGGCGATCCAGCACAGCGATGCGGGATCTCACCTTGCCGGCGGAAGCGTTCAGGCCATGCGCCTGATTTTGAATGCGGCGGCGGATGGCCGCAAGCTGTTGGCGATCCCTGCAGCACTCCAGCACAACATACCGCCCCTTCCCATTGGACAGGACCTCGCGCTCACCAGAGGCATCCCGGAGGCTGGCCATGAGGCGCTGGCCCAGCTGCCTGCGGTAGCGGTCCTGCAGGATGTCGGCGTCGCAGGAGACATGGTGTTTTTTCAAAATGGCCGCGATCTCGTCGCCGCTGATCTCCATGTTGGCAAACAGCACCTCCAGGATCTCAGTTTTGGCTTTGGGCGGCAGCGCGGGGCGACCGTTGAATCTCCTGGTCATCGCGTCTGCTCCTTCCTGCGCTGTGCGCGCTGCAGCACGTCGGCCCTGTCCAGTGCGGGCGCCTCGCTTGGGAAAACATAGAGCATGCAGTGCTGTTCTGCAAGTTCTGCAGGAAAGCCCTGGGGGACATTCTCCGGAGAGTCCGAAACCGCGACAGTTCTGTATTTCCAGTCACGGGGGGATTGGTAGGCGAACAGGTGATCCCCCGCCCGCCGGATGCTGTAACTGCTTTTCCCCTCGTGCTGCCGGACATATTCGCCCACAGCCGCTTTCTCCTGCACGAAGCGAGGCTGGATCCCCCGCGCCAGCTCCGGCGCGATGGCGTTGATGTATTTCACCATGTCACGGACATTGCCGCATTCAAATTCCGGTGCGTCGTAGCCATACCGCTCTGTAACGAGCGCCCACTTCATATGCTCATGGGGGCTGTCCAAAGAAACGACAAAGTATTTCCCGTCGCGCTCCCCGGTGAGAGGCTCAAACCGGACGTCGTCATAGAGCGGCCCATCCAGCGGGCAGTTGTTCTTGAACCACACATAGTAGTTGTCCAGAATGAAGGAATCCGTGATTCCCAGCACAACGCCGGAGATCTTCTTCAGGCGTCCGGCCAGGGCGTCGTCCCGGCAAAACCAGTCGTACCAGCCGGCCTCGCACTGCACAGCACGGTTCCGGCTGCTGAAATCCCCGGCGCGGAACCGCTCCTGCCATGTCCGCACACTCATCTCATTCATAGCGTCCCCCTTTCCGGCAGGAGGTGTTCCATGAGGCCGGCAATGGAGGTAAACACCCCGGCCAACTCACGGGACTCCTGGATGGTATCCTCCATTTCTTCCTTAGTCATGCGGGTGCATTTGACCCAGATCCGCACATTTTCCTCTGTGGGCGTCAGCAGAACGGCCTTTTCATAAGCCTTGCAGAACACGCCGGCGATCTTGCTCTGGCGGTCGATCTCCGCATCCTTCTCCCGGATCTCCTTTTTCGCTTTTTCCAGCTCCACCAGGTCCAATGCCGCCTGCCCCTGCTCGTCCTCCGGCAGATCCTGTACCTGCCGGGTGATCTGATACCCTTGGTTGACGGACAGTTCCTTTTTATCCAGGGCCTCCTTCACGGCGGCGGGGGCGTGTTCGTCGATCTACATCACCTTGCCCATCGTGCGCTCCCCGAGGCCAACGGATGCAGCCAATTTTTTGCGGGTGTCCACAGGTGCGGAACCTTCCGGCAATGTTGCCGAAAGGTCTGTACGGGCACCCTGGTTGGCCTTTGCCCTGGCCTCGATCTCCGGCCGCAGTTTCAGGGCGATCTTGCCCAACTCCCATTTGTCCAGGTTGCGGCGGCCCTTCTGGGTATCCAGCGCCCACTGCTTGGCCTCCAGCAGATCGTCAAAGGCAAACACCGCCATCTTGTAGGGCAGGTCGTGCCGGGTGCAAATCTGTTGGCGGTTGTGGCCATCTACGACAACGAGATCCTCATTGACGATGATGGGCGCATAGCAGCCGTTTTGCAGGATGTCCTTCTCCAGCGCGGCAAGCTGCTCCCCGCTGAGAGGAGGGAGCAGCTCCGCCAGATCCGGTAGAATGGTGGGGGTGCGTTCCGCACTGGTGTATTCAATGCCTGTATTACGCATGGCGCTCAGGCCGCAGCCTCATCCATACCGTCCGCAGGCATGGACACGGCGCTTTCCTCCACGCGGCGGGGAGACAGGAACTCCACCTCCGTGGCTTTGATGAGGAAACCGGGCTGACGCTCCGGATCGTCCGCGAAGGTGATGGTTTCAAAGTCACCGGAGGCCGCCAACTTGCAGCCCTTCCAGGCAAACTCCGCACAGCGTTCCGCCAAGGGGCCGCGTACCTTGATGGAGATAAAATCCGTCAGACGGTTGCCGTCCTTGTCCCGGTAGCGGCGGTCCGAGGCGATCCGCAGGATGGCATAGGGCTTGCCGGTGGCCTCATGGACCTTCAGTTCCACATCGTTTGTCAGGTTTCCGATTGCTACGATCTTCAGCATAGGTGCATTTCTCCTTCTTTATCTAATGTAGGGTGAATTGTGTGGGATAAAAGCGCCGCGGCCCACAGCGGGGCCGCGGCACGCGGATGAATCACTTGTCCCAGGTTTCGGGATTGGTGAGGTTGGCGGTGTGGGCGTTGGCGGCCTCCAGCACGTTGTAGTAGGCCCAATGGCGGGAGGACACGTCGGGGAACGTCACCAGCTGGCGGCGGTTGTCCGCAATATAGTCCTCGTCAGCCTCGCGGCCCAGCAGGCGGTTGACAATGGTGACGACTTCCGCCCGGTCAATGGGATCGTCGGCCCGGAAGGTGCCGTCGCCGTAGCCCTCTACCCAGCCGTGGATGGCGGCGTCCTTGATATACTCAGCAGCCCAGTAGCCGTCGCTCACATCGTCAAAGCCCTCGTACTGCTCCATGATTTCCTCGGCTCCATCGCCGTACACATCAAAGAACCGCGCCGCCATAGCGGTAAACTCGGCGCGGGTGATGGCCTTATCACCCCGGTAGGTGCGGTCATTGTAGCCCACGGCCACGCCGTAGCCAGTGAGATATTCCACATAGCCCGCATACCACATATCCGGGTCAATATCCTTGAACTTCACATTATTTCCGCTGGGGATGCGCTCATCCAACTTGTCAGAGAGCAGGCGGGCAAAGATGGCCGCCGCCTCGCTCCGGCTCATGCTGCGCTCCGGGCCGAAGGTGCCGTCTGTGTAGCCGACAATATAGGCCCCGTGATATTCGGTTTCGGTGACGGCGGGAACCGTGAGTTTCCCGTCCTCGTCTGTTTCGCCGGTTTCCCGCTGGCCGAGGTCGCCCTTGACGATGACGGTCACGTCCTCCTGCGGGTCGCGCTCATTGTCTGTGACCGTGACGGTGATGCGGTTGTCCTCGTCCATATCGGTGCCGTCCGGCAGGGTGACGGTAATATTGCCGCCCTTACCGATGGACACCTCTGCGTCCTCGATGGGGCGTCCGGTTTCGTAGTCCTCTACAGTGACGGTCAGTGTCCAGCGGTCGCCGTCCTCGTCCTCCCAGCCAACGGTGGTATTGCCGTCCTCATTGGTCTTGCCGCTGGTGCCGGGAACAGTGACCTGCCCATTGCTGTCAGTGTTACCGGCACAGTAGTTATCGTGCTTGTCAGTCATAGTAACGAACATACCCTCCACGGCGCTCTTATCCTTGGTGAGCAGGACAGTCACGGTAGTCTGGTCGGCATAGTCCAGCAGGCGGGAATTGGGGAGACGGATGGACAGGGTATCGTCCGCATGGAGAGTGACAATAGCATTGGAAACGGGGCCTTTAGTGTCGGTATCCGTGACAATTACCAGATAGCCGCCCACAACGGCCTCGCCCTTACTGTCCGTAGTGGCCTGATTGTAGATCTTCTCAATGGTTTCTTCCTCTAACTTCTCACCGCAGACCTCGCACTCCTTATGCTTGCTGCCCTCGCTGTCGGTGGTAGGCTCCTTGTCGATGATCCAGTCGCCGGGCTTATGGCCTGCGGCCTCGGTGTAGTCGCCCTTGTAGGCGTCGCCGCAGCGGGTGCAGGTATAGGTGGTGTAGCCCATCTCGGTGCAGGTCGGCTCGGTCACTTCCTCGGCATAGTCATGCCCCAAAGCGTTCTCAATGACGGCGCCGCAGCGGATGCAGAGTTGAGGATCGGTGCAGGTGGCCGGATCGCCGGGGATATGACCCGCGGCCTCGTCACCCTCCAGCCGGGTGGCTCCACAGCGGATGCAGGTGTACTCGGTCATGCCCTCGCCGGTGCAGGTGGCCCCGGTGATCTCCTTGCCCTCATCCCAACTATGCCCCAGCGGGTCGGTGTAGTCGGTGATGAACGAACTGCCGCAGCCCTCGCAGATATGGAGGGTGCGCCCGCCGCCCTCACAGGTGGCCGGGGTGGTCTTGCTTACATAGTTGTGAGGCAGCGCGGCGGTGATGTCCTCGATGTGGCGCTCCCCACAGACGGTACACTCCCGCAGGGTGTAGCCAGGGCTGGTACAGGTTGCCGGAATGACGGTGGTGGAGAACTCATGCTCGGTCTGGGGCAGGTCGGTTTCTTTCACATTGCCGCACCGCTCACAAATATCAATGGTCTTGCCGGGGACTTCACAGGTGGCGTCCCGGATGACCACACTCTGATAGGCGTGGCCCAGCGCGGCCTCATAGTCCCGCTTTTCAATCATGCCGCAGTCCACGCACAGGTAACGGTCATAGCCGAGGGTCAGGCAGGTGGGGTCTACGCTATCCAGCAATGTCCAGTTGTGGTTCTCGCCGCAGCCCTTGTCGTCACAACAGCAGCCGTCGCAGTCCGGGTCCTGGCAGCCACAGTCGGGATTGCCGCAGCCGCAGGTACAGGAACCGTCCTCGGTAGTGGTTTCATCCCTGAGATGGACATACGCCACGCCGTCCTCCACCATGTCGGTGTCGTGGTAGGTGTAGGTGATCTCGTAGTACACGGGATAGTCCCCGGCCTCGGTGTAGTTGGGGGCGCTGGTCAGGGTGCAGGCGTCCGCACTGTGGCCGTAGCGGATGGCAGTGGTCACACCGGCCTCGGACAAGTCCGACACGGTGACGGTGTGGGGCTGGCCGTCCACCACGCCGAAGTAGTCCGCAATGACGGCCTTGGCGGCGGTGTAGGAAGTTTCAGCATAGCCGCAGTCGGCGCAGGTATCCATCTCCACAAAGCGGTCATGGGCCAACTCGGGCCGGATGGCATTCTCCATGTGGTGACGCTCCAACGTGGAATTTTCCTCCTTGAATGTGCCGTAGCAGAACCCGCAGTATTCGCCGCTGGTGGTGATGACGCGGTGATACTCGCTGTCCGCTTGCTCAATGGTCTGGGTTTCCGGCAGTTCCTCGAAAAAATTGTTCGCGCAATCGTAGAGCCAATAGACGTTCTTCAGGTAGCCGTAGTCCGTCTTGGCCATGTTGGTGTTGATGCTGCCGCAGGTTTCACACACGGCTTTGGTCCAGTGATAAGCCGTGTAATAGGCGTCCTGTCCCGGTACGCCGTCCAGAATGGAACCCTTGCCGGAACCATCTACAAAGGTGCCGTCCGAGTATTTCACATTCCGGCTCATGGCCGTCTGGCCATCCCTGGTATATTCCGGGGTGCGGAACACGATAAAGGAAGTCTGCTGCTTGCAGACTTTGCAGTTAAAGGTTTCGTGGGTCACGGTGGCGTTGGCGTCCAGTTCGTTGGTGCGGTTGTTGGCCTCCTGCCAGTTCTCAGCGGGGTCGTGGTAACTGTCCTGCTGGGCGGCAAAGGCGCTGGGCATCATACCCATGCACAGCACCAGGGCCAGCAGCAGGGCTGTCATGCGTTTCAGGCCATGCCTGGTTGTCTTGCTTTTCAAGTGGTCTTTCCTCCTTTTGTGTAGAAATTGCTGGTTCAGGTTTTTATTTTCGTTTACTTGGTCACCGCCCCCTTTCCCGGAACTGCTGCACAAAGGTCAGATAGGCGTTCCAGTCCTTCCGGGAGGGAGGGGACAGCGTCTGCACGACATATCCCTCCGCCGCGTATTTCCGGCCCATGCGCTCCGCGGCCTCCTGGCCGGGGCGGTCGTGATCCAGGCACAGGACAACCTTCCGCACTGTGGGATGCTCCCGAAGAAACACCGACAGGGCGCGGTCATCCAGGCAGCACAGGGCAAGTGCATTGCTGTGGAACTCCCGGTGCAAAGTGCAGTAACTCATGAGGTCGATAGGTGCCTCAAACACATACACGCTCCTGCTGTCCGGGGCATACGGCAGTCGGAAACCGATGGATTTGTCGCTGCCGGCGGCGTCGCCCTTGAAACCGCTGCCGTCCCGGTCGTAGGTGCCCCGCAGGCTGGCGAAGGCAGCCTTGCCGTCCCTGTCATACCCTACGAACACGCAGTTGTGATGCTCGGAGTCCTCATACAGCAGTCCTGCGGAAATAAAACTCCGAATAATCTGGGGAGAAACCCCGCGCTTTTTCAGGTAGGCGTACACTCGGCGGGCATCGGTGTGCCTGGGCGGCAATGCAAACGGTTTCGGCGGTTCCGGCGCCTGCTCAGTTTGCCTGCTCCGCTCCGCGGGGGCGTCCCTGGCGCGGCCGTGGAATGCCAGCAGATCCTCCACCGCCTCCGGGAAACTTCTGCCGCAAAAATGCTGTAGGAAGGTGATGGCATCCCCGCCCACTCTCTCGGAGTAGCGATACCAGGTGCGGCGGTTCTTGATCCGCAGGCTGTCCATCTCCTTGGTGGAGTAGTAGCGGCCTATCCGCGTCACGGTGTAGCCGAGAGACGCCAGCAGGTCCGGCAGGTCCGTCCCACGGGCAATCTCCAACTCCTGTTCTGTGAAACGATTGGCTCTCTGTTCCGACGTTTTCTCACCTCCGGTTCTCTTGTGAAACAGACCGCCCGGAACGTCCCTGTCGGGCGCTCCGGGCGGTTCTGGGATCCTGATTTACTTGGTTGTTCTCTTCCTGGGTGGCCGCTCCACATACTCGGAGATGTCGCAGTCGCAGCTGATGAGCTGCCCTCCGCACACCGGGCACCGCTCCGCATCACACCCCACATGGTGGTAATGCCCAGGCCTGGCGCCGCAATCGTGGCAGCGGGCGTCGCCATGCGCCATGCCATCCTCGCCGTACTTAATGCGGCGGTAGTACCGGTTGCCGCATTTCACATGGGTCCAGGTGCAGCCGTCCGCTTTCAGCATCCGCTGGCCGCAAGCCCTGCAGGGCGCTCCGCCGGCCGCAATCATGGCCTCCAGTTCATTCTGCCACATTCTTGGCTCCTCCTTCCGTTTCTTCAGCCTCCCAGGACGGGGCGCTGTCTGCCGACTCGTCTATGGGATCCAGCGTGTCAGTTGGTGCGCCGGGATCGGCATCCGCTGTTTCCTGCTCCCACCGCTCCAGAGCGTCCTCGATCAGCCCAATCACGAACTCCTTCTGGGTCACTTTCCGGCCCTGGCGCTCATTCTCGTGGGCCAGATAGTCCTTGATCCGCTGGAACAGGTCCTCACTGATTTGAAATGCCATTGTCCTTGTCTGTGCCATGTCTTTTTTTCCTCCATTTTCATAGTAGTTGGTAAGTAGTCCCGTGATGTACTCGCTGAGGGACTGGTTTGCCGCGACGCGCTCCGCCGTCACCCTGGCATGCAGGGATTCCGGGATTTGGCATGAGAGGCCCTTGGTCTGCTCCATGTCTGACTGCCTCCTTTTCTTGATTTGCAACGCAAGTATAGCCGGAAAGCATCACGAAAGCCATTACCAACACCACCAAGGAATGGCGAACAGACGCAGCAAATGCAACAATTTCATCCTGCGTTGGGGAGCCGGAAATAGCCGGCGTCCTTGTGGGCACGGTAGAAATGTTCCACGGCCCGCAGGCTGCCCGTCACCGGCATCCCCGGCAGGGCCTCTGCCATGCTCTGGAAATATCTCCGGCCGCGGGCGGCGCGGGGATCCAGCACAGCGACAACGCAGGTGTCCGTTTCTGTGCGGATGGCCCGGCCAAAGCCCTGCCGCAGTTTGATCTGCATTTCCGGGACAACGACGGAGCGCAGGAACTCCCGCAGGTTCGGGTAGTCCTCCCGCTCTTTTTCTTTGACAGCGTCCGGGTAGGCGAAGGGCAGGCGCGGGATGATGAGCAGGGACACGCCGTCGCCAGCGAAGTCCAGCCCCTCCCACGCCGCGCCGGTGGCCAGCAGGATACTGCCGGGAGCGGCGCGAAATGCCGCCAGGGTGCGGGCCGGGCGTTTGCCCATCGTAAATACAGGGAAGGGCAGCGCCGCGGCCTGCAGCCGTTCCTTGACCGCCGACATGGCGAGGTAGGATGTGAACAGCACAAGGGCGTGGCCGTGGGATGCCGCCGCCAACTGTCGGATCTGCGCGGCCAGCCGGTCATAGTAGTCCGCCGCATCCAGCGGGATCGGGTCCGTGGGAAGATAGAGGAGGCAGTTGTGCTGATAGTCAAAGGGTGACGGACACACAGTTTCCGTCACGGGCCGTTCCCCTGTCAGGCCGGCGGCGGTGCGGAACCGGCTGAAATCCTTCCCAACGGCAAGGGTGCCGGAGGTCAGGACAATGGGCTGTTCCTGCCGCCAGAGCGTGGCCTGGAGCTGCGCGGCCAGTTCCGACACCGTGCCGCACAGCATGGACCCGCCGTGGTCGTCGTCTGCCGCGTAGAAGATCATCTCGGGATTCCCCAGGTAAAAGAGGGATACTGTGGAGGCGACGGCGGACAGCAGGCGCCAGGTTTCCCTGGTCAGCAGGCCCTCCAGCTGCCGGCAGATCACCGTCAGGACCTGATGCGGCCGCTCCAGGAACATCTGGTAGGCGTCAAATCCGGCCCCTTCCTCCACCGGGAGCGACAGTTTCTCTGCCAGCGGCTCCACGGCCTCGGACAGCAGTTCCGCCGCGAGGACATACCGCTCCACATGCAGGCTGCGGATCAGCTCCGCAAAGTCCTGGGCATTCAGCGTTACGCCGAACATCTGCCGTGCGGTTTCCGGCAGCTTGTGGGCCTCGTCTATGATGATGGCCGCGCTGTCCGGCAGGATGGACTTTTTCTTTTGGCTGCGGTGGATGAGGTCCGCCAGCAGGAGGTTGTGGTTGCAGATCTGGACCGTGTACTGCCCGCTCTGGCAGGCGTCCAGGAAACAGCGGTACCGGCAGTCCTTCCTCCGGCAATTACACCGCTTGGGGACGCAGATCCGCTCCCGGTCATAACTGCTCATCCCGGACAGCTGGTCCAGATCCAGCACATGCCAGGCGGTGTGCAGGGCTTGGCGGGCGGCGGGATTCTTATGGCTGCCCTCCACCTGCCGGATCCGCCGCTCCAATCGGGCGTCACAGGCATAGTGGGCCTTGCCCTTGCGGATGACCGCCTCGATGGGCGCGGAGATCAGCCCCTCGGACAGCAGCACGCTGGACAGCAGGGGCAGGTACTCCTTCTGGATGGCGCTCTGCAGCGCGATGCTGGAGGTGGAGATCAGGATAGGACGCTGCGGTTTACCCTCTGCCGCCCGGCACTTGCCATGCAGGATGCCGGCGGTCAGGTAGGCGAAGGTCTTGCCGATGCCGGTCCCCGCGTCGCACAGGGCGATGCTGCCGTCCAGCATGGCGTCCAGGATGCTGTGACACAGCCGGATCTGTTCCGGCCGCTCCGCCATGCCCCTCTGAGGCAATAGGGTTTTAAAAATATAGTCGATTTCCTCATGGGCCTTTTCATGGGTATATTTCTTCATGGATACTTCCGTCCTTTTATCTTTTTTCGTGTTCCCATCGTATTCGCACTCGCCCCCCCGATGGGTTCGGGAACAATGCGGGCAGGCCCCTGGCCGGGGCCTCACGGGCATATTTCCGGGATCTCTACTGCTTTCAATCCCGGAGCAGCGCCGCCTGTCTTACGCGCAGGCCGTGCTTGGTGTGTCATTATTCGAGCCGTTCCATCTCTTGTCCGGCCTGCCAGGGTCGGCCGCAGGCGGAATCGCTCACCGGCCACTGGGCCGGGTCTTGGCGCGCGCTGTGGGGTGGGTACGGCTGCGTGTTACCCGCATTGCTGGTATGCACTTTTCAAGGAGCAGCGAAGGGGGAGGTATTTCCCCCTTTCGCTGTCCTCCCGAAAAAGGGGCTGGGTGAATACCCTCACGCCGCAAATTTTTCAAAATATTTTTTCATGTCCCGCAGGATCCGGTCCCTGCGCTTGATAACGGCCCGCTGGGTCACGCCGATTCGCCGGGCGTATTCTCTGGTGGAGAGGTGGTCGTAGAACAGCGCGGTGATGAGCTGCCTGTCCCGGTCCTCCAAGGCGATAAGCGCCGCCAGCAGAAGGCTGGTCAGTTCTTCCCGCTCCCGTTCCGACTCCCGTGCAAGGACGCAGTCCTCGGCGCTGGGCGCCGTTTCCGCGCCCACATAGTCCGGCAAAACGCCGTCCTCTGCCATCTGTTCCATGGAGAGGACCTTGCCAGTGGGCAGATCCTCGCTGAGATACCGCTCCCGCCGGTCCATCTGGGCATACGCCGCGAATACGTCCTCTGTGACCGCCACATCCCTACCATCCACGGTGATGATGTTGGCGATGACAGTTCCATTCTCGTCCCTGATTTTTCTGTAGTTGCGATTTTCCTGCCATTTTTCCATAGTCGTGATCTCCAATCTCAGATTTTTTAGGGGAAACTTCTGAGTTGGGGATCACGGGTACTTTGCTATGTAGGGCTGCCAGGCGTTCCGCATTTCGTGCCTTTCCGCTGTTCTGCCGCGGAAAAGCGCAAAAAAAGAGCCTTACAGCACAGCAGAACTGCTGCCTGTAAGGCTCCGAACACGGTGGATCCCGCTGCTGATGCGGGCGGTTGGTGCGCTTGACGAGGTCGATACTCTATATTCTATTTGCTTTTAGGAATGTCCTGCCTTTTCAAAGGAGATGCCAATCTGCAGCCCGCACTTTGGACATTTGGAGAACAGCTCCGCCTTGTCCGCATGCTCCGGGCCGTAGAGGTGCAGGCGCCCCGGATCCACGTCGGCTGCGGCATCAATGACGCGCCCTTTACCGCACACAGGGCAGCGCACCGCATGGGTTCTTTTCACTTGTTGCATGGCGTTCCTCCTTCTAAAGTGTTCTCAATTTTGAGAACACCACAGTAAAAAATTTTACAGCAGATGGTGGTTGGTGAGCCGGATCCGCATGGCCTGGCGGGATACCTGAAACACCTCCGACATGGCCTGAACAATGGCCTGATTATCCCGGCCGGACCGCATTTGGTAGAAACACCGCTTGACCATTGGCATGGGCATGAGCAGGGCGGACCCAAGCATATTCGCCTGGATCTCCATACTGGTTTCCCTGACGGCAGGCTGCAGCGCCGCGCTCTCCCCGGTGCCTGTGTACAGCCCCTTGTGCAGGATCCAGTGGGACAGTTCGTGGGCCTCGGTAAATCGCAGGCGGCCGGTGCTGGTTTCTTCTTCACACAGCGAGGCATCTATGAGGATCGTGCCGGCTTTCACCGGGAACAGGGTATACTCGCCCAGTTCCATGTCGTACACGGCCTCCAGGCCGGTGTCAAAAACGGTTTTCCCTAGGATCCGGCCATTTTTGCGGAGGTACTGGAACTCCAGCGTCAGTCCGTGGCGCTCGATGAGGTCCTCGATGGGGATGGCGCGGGGCTGCCCCCGGTAGAGGCGCTCATCGTAGGCATCCAGCACACGCCGGGCGATGCTCTCCATCGTCTGCTCGGTATAATACTTCCGCATGTGCCTGCCTCCTATTTCAGTTTCCCGGTTTCTGCCGCTGGGTGATGCGGTCTATAAATTCCTGCCATTCCTCGTCTGTGGCGTCCACTTCCTTGGCTGTCCGCAGGGCGGCCCGGACGATATCCCGTTCCATGATGTACTCCGGCAGGTCCGCGGACACCCGTTGCGTTTTAGATTTGGCGGCCAGATCCAACAGCAGTTCCGTGTCTGCCTGGCATAGCCCCAGGATCTCAATGAGGCGGTCCATCTTCTCCTTGGTGGGAGCCGGCCTTCGGTCATTCTCCATGTTGCTCATGTAGACCGGGGATACCTCCAGTTTCGCCGCCAAACCGCGCAGGGACAGTCCGCGGGCCATCCGCTTTTCCCGCACATAACTGCCGAATGTCTGCTCCATTATGGCGTGCCTCCTATTCTGTGTTCTCTTTTTCGAGAACGGCTACGCTTAGTATACACGCCTCCATCTCATGCCGCAAGAGGCCAAACGCGAGGTGCTCCTTTTATGGAACACCTCGTGCCTTTTCTTAATATGGGTATTCACTTGCCCTGTTTTTCGGGAGGTGGATGAAGGGGATTTTTCTTTTCGGGCATAAACGTAAGGCGGGACCGGGTTTGGCAACGCTGCCGGACCCGATATGCCGTTTCCTGGCCCCTCACATTTTGTAGAGGAGGGACGCAATGCCCAAAGTCATTCCTATGCCCGGCCGGACGGAAAAAGTTGTGGCCGAGCGCGACCAGCTGAGCCACGGACGGCTGATCCATGTGGTTTCCGTGTTCCCCGCGGACGGCACCTGTTCGCCGGTGGACAAACTGAAAACGCTCATTGACATGGACTTAAAAAATTCCCACACAGTTGCGGAAAGGGGTGGACAAACCGCCCCGTCAGAGGTAACATCACACAAACTCTGGACGGTTTGACTGGAGAGAAGGAGGCTTTTATGAGTCAGTCAAACCAAGGGAAAATCACCGCCCTGTACTGCCGTCTGAGCCAGGACGACGGTCTGGACGGGGAGTCCAACAGCATCCAAAACCAAAAGAGAATATTAGAGCAGTACGCCCGGGACCATCGCTTTCCCAACATCCAATTTTATGTGGATGACGGATACTCCGGGGCCAGTTTCAACCGGCCGGATTTCCAGCGCATGATGGCGGACATGGAGGACGGGAAAATCGGGATCATCATCACCAAGGATCTCAGCCGTCTGGGGCGAAACCAGTTGCACACAGGGCTGTACATCGAGGAGCGGTTCCCGCAGTTCGGCGTCCGCTACATCGCCATCAACGACAATGTGGACACGGAAAACGCCGAGAGCAACGACCTGATGCCCTTCAAAAACCTGTTCAACGAGTGGTTCGTGCGGGACACCAGCCGGAAGATCCGGGCGGTACAGCGGGCCAAGGCTCAGCGCGGGGAGCGCCTGGGGACACGGGCACCCTACGGCTACAAAAAGGATGAGAATGCCAAGGGCAAACTCGTTGTTGATGAGGAGGCCGCCGCTGTGGTGCGTCGCATTTTTGCCCTCTGCGCTGCCGGCCGCGGCCCGAGTCAGATTGCTAAACAGTTGAGAGCCGAAAACGTGCTTTGTCCGGCGGTCTACACCTACCGCAAGTTGGGATCCGGCCATACCTGCCTCGATCTGTCCCAGCCCTATAACTGGTCCGACAGCACCATCGCCAACATCCTGGAGAATGAAACCTACCTTGGGAACACGGTCAACATGAAGTTCACCACAAAATCCTATAAGGACAAGCGGTATGTGCAGCATCCCAGGGAGGAGTGTCTGGTGTTTGAGGGGACCCATCCGGCGCTGATCACGCGGGAGGTTTGGGATATCGTCCAGCGGGTCCGGCAAAACCGGAAGCGCCCCACAAAGATGGAGGAACTCAACAAGTATTCCGGCCTCGTCATCTGTGCCGACTGCGGTTCCACAATGGTCCTGCATAGGGCGCGCACCATGAAACCAACGCAAAACAATTTCACCTGCCGAACCTATAAGAAAGCAGGGTCTGAGGTCTGCACGGCCCACTACATTCGGGAGTGTGTCCTCGACGAGATTGTGCTGGAGGACATCCGCAGGGTGACGGCGATGGCGCGGGAGCATACGCAGGAGTTCGCCGCCTATATCTGTGACCGGCAGTCCGCTGAACTGCGGCGGGAGATCCGCAGGCAGGAGTTGGAACTTTCAGGGATGAAAAAGCGCGAGGCGGAATTGGAGGCCATCTTCAAGCGACTGTATGAGGACAGCGTACTGGGCCGCATCACCACGGAGCAGTTCCAGACCCTCTCCGCCAGTTATGTGGCGGAGCAGGAGCAGTTGAAAACTGCCATCCCGCAAAAGGAGCGGGAGGTCGCCAAACTGAAGGCCACGGTGTCCGGCGCAGACAACTTCATTGCCAGGGCCAAACGCTACACAGACATTCAGAAGCTGACGCCGGAGTTGCTGCGGCTGTTTATTGAGAAAATCGTGGTGCATGAGAAGGATGTGAAGTGGTCCAAACACGCCAGCCAAACGGTGGAAATCCATTACACGGATATTGGCGTGATTGGGAATATGAACATCACGAAAAGTGCGTAAAGGAAAAGGCAGGTGCTGCCAAAGCAACACCTGCCTATCCTTAAAATTTGTAGTTGTCCCTGTCAGGCCGGACCTAAATCTCCGTGGGCTTGTTTAGCTTATTCCGTGATTTTGATATCGTCGCCGGTCTTTATCTCGCCGGATTCAAGAACCTTTACGAATATGCCCTCGCGCGGCATAACGCAGTCGCCTGCGGCCTTGCGTATCGCGCAGTCGTTATGGCACTCCTTGCCGATCTGCGTGACCTCGCACAGTGCCGAGCCTATACGCAGCTTTGTGCCGACAGGCAGCGTGTGCACCGCCATGCCCTCAACAAGGATATTCTCGGCAAACGCACCGTGCTTGAGCTCAAAGCTGAGTTTTTCCTGAAGCTTTGCAACACTGTCGACCGACAGCAGACTCACCTGTCTGTGCCAATTGCCGGCATGGGCATCTCCCTCGATGCCCCAGTCCTTTTTCAAAAACGCCTCGGGGATCTCGTGCTTTTGTATTCCCCTTACGTCACTTATGCAAATTGCGGCTATCTTCGCCATTTTTCAGCCTCCTATACGATACATGCTCCGCTTTGCCTCGCTGCGCTCGGTCGCCGAAAGCGCGACATGCTTTTCCGGTTTGTGTGATACGGCAGAAATTATCGCATCTTTCAGTTCCTGCCCGTGCAGACCTCTGACCGGCAGCTCCTCGGCCGAATGCAGACACGGCTTCAGGCAACCGTCCGCCGTCAGGCGCAGGCGGTTGCATTCCGAGCAGAAGTGGTTGCTCAGCGGGCTTATAAGCCCGACCTCACCTTTCGCGCCGGGAAGCTTATACAGCCTTGCGACCGTGTGCTTTTCGCTCGGCACTGCGCGCAGCTGCGGCAGCCTTTCGAGCACCGCGCTGTCCGGAAGAAATGCGCTTGCCGCAAACTCACCCTTAGTATCTCCGATGGGCATAAGCTCTATGAACCTAAACTGCACGGGATAGTGCAGCGTAAGCTCGGCAAGGGACGCGATCTCATCATCGTTAAAGCCGCCGATAAGCACGGTATTGAGCTTAACAGGGCTCATCCCGGCCTCGAATGCCGCGCGTATGCCGTCAAATGCGTCTGAAAGCTTTCCTCCGCGCGTGATCTTTGCGTATTTTTCCGCATCGAGCGTATCGAGGCTGATATTTATCCTGTGTATACCGGCTTCATACAGCTCTTTTGCGATTGACGCAAGGAGTGTGGCATTCGTCGTAAGGCTCATATCCTCTATGCCCGGTATCTCGCCGAGTGCTCGCACGAGAGGCACAATATCACTCCGCACCAGCGGCTCACCGCCCGTTATGCGCAGCTTTTTCATGCCAAGCTCCGCCGCGGCGCGAGCTATTTCCACGAACTCATCCGCGCTCATCGCTGAGTGGCAGGGGCATTCGGCCATTCCATCCGGCGGCATGCAGTAGACGCAGCGCAGGTTGCAGGCATCGGTCACCGACATGCGCAGATATTCGATTTTTCTGCCATATCCGTCAGTCATTTTCTTTTACTCGCAGAACACCCCACGGGCTTTTCTGAACTCCGCTATTCTCTCGTCGCGGATGTGTCCGTCCTTTATGACGGTCGCCTTCTTCAGCGATTCCGGGTATTCGTCGAAATCCTTTTCTATAATAATATCGATATAGTTTGAAATGCCCTCGCTGAGCACCTTTGTCACGGTTATCGGATACATGGCCGGGGTGTTATCGACCGCGTAGTGGATAACGCCGTCGACGACGTATACCGGATCGTCTATCGTCGTCGGATGCGAGGTTTCGATCTCAAGATGCGGATCGCAGCTTACATCTATTATAAGCGTGCCGGGCTTCATTTTCTTTAGATCTTCCTTATATATTATCCTGTCGGTGCGCGTGGTATCCCACATGACGCAGTTTATGAGCACATCGTAATCGAACATGTTCTTGCGGAAAAGCTGCTCGAGCCTGTGGCTGTAAACGTCAACGCGAGCACCGAGACCGTGCAGAATGCGCATTGCACCTTTTGCCGTCTGGCCGTTTCCGAGGATGGCTACGCGCGTGTCATACGGCATTTTTCCGCAGTATCTGAACGCCTGCATAACAGCAGCCTCGCCGGCAACCTCGCGGTTGCGGTAGAAGATATAACGGCCGTGCTCAAATATCTCCTCCCACGCAACGACTGTGTGCTTTTTGCGGATCATATCGCTTGTGAAGTCGATATTCTGCACCGTGTGCGCCCAGCCGAACATTATCTTGCTCTCATTTATCTCGTCGAGATAGTCTGCATCGCCGAGCTTAACATCGGTTATGATATCGCATGCAAGCGCCTGCTCGCGCGGCACTATATGGCAGCCGCAGGCCGCGTACTCTTCATCGCTCACGCCGACCGCTTCGCCGTAGCCTGTTTCAAAATACAGCTTATCTGCATTTTTTATCTTGCCTATGTGCTCCGGCAGAAGGGCGCGGCGGCCTTCGCCGTTCTTGTGGCTTATAAGGAAGCCTATCGTTTTCATTGATTACTCTCCTGTCTTAATATTTTTTCAGGTCATACTGCCTTGCCTTGAGCGCGAGCTTATCCCTGAAGAACGCCTTGAATTCCTCGGAGTGCTCCGCGACCTTGTGCAGATCCTGATGTATGTTTATCTCAATTATCTTAAAGCCGTCATCCGTGATGGCGATATCAAAGCCGAGATACTCAAGCTCGGGCATGAAGCGGCAGATGTCCGTTATGCCTTTTTTCATAAGCTCCCAGTTGGGAACTATGCCCTCGATCTCAACGCCGGTATCGGGATGGATCGGGCACGGCGTGAACTTATGGTCGATTATCTTCTCGGCGCAGTAGTAGCGGCCGGTGGGAATGTCGATCTTCGCGCATATGCCGCCGTAGCCGACATTGTCGGTAAAGCCCGTTGAGGACGAGCCGATGCGCATATACGTCTGCATGATCTTCGGCTCGTACGCCGACTGGTTTACGACCGCAACGCGGATGGTGTTGACAGAGTACGGATATATCTTCTTCAGATCCTTGTGCATGAAGAGGTATTCCGTTATGACGTAGATCGACTTAAACCCCTCTATCATGCTTTTTATCTCATCCTCGGTCATCTCGTCGCCGTTAATGAGATATTTGCCGTCGGCATACTCCATGCGGTAAAATCCGTCGCCGTGGGTTCCGGACGAGGGCTTGAGCGCAAGCAGCTTTTCCCGGCGCAGCAGGGCGAATATTCCGTCGAACGACGCGTCAAAGCCCTCGGGGATATCCTGAAGCGCCTTTATGCAGGTCTCGCCCTCCATTTTAATTATGTCGTAGTAATACTTTGCAAGATACTGCTTGTACGGCTCAAAGACATATCGCGTCGTCGTTTTGTCGTTTATCCATATTTGATAGCTGTTGTTTATTCTGTTTAGCCAGTGGTACTGATAGTCGGACAGGAAGCTTTTATAGTTATCCTTAGTAAGCCCGTATTGCTTTATTCTGAACGACAGGAAGCCTCGCTTATAGCACCAGAGCTTCTGTGAAAGCGTTGTGCCCTTATTGTGCCGGAAGTCGTCCCAGACCGAGCTCATCCAGAGCTTCTGCATATAAGGCCTTATGCCGGGGCGGCAGCAGCGGCGCACAAAGCGCTTAAAGCGCTTATCCTTAAACGCCGTCCACCATTTTTCGCGCGTGACTACTACAGTTTCGCGCTTTTTCTCAAGCCTGTCGAGCAGGAAGCTGTTGAGCGCATCGCTGTGCGCGATCGGCGGCAGGTCGGGGTTTGTGTCAACAGAGTCGATGACAAAGCCGCCTTCCGTTAGCATGATGCTCACGGTGAAATACTCGATCTCGCTTATATATCCGGCGATACCGGTGACTGTTTTTATTATCTCGTCCCAGCAGCCGATCTTCCGGCCGTCAAGCTCGCCCGAGGGCGTAACCGCGCGGCAGCGGACATTCTCACCGTCAAGATCCGTGCAGTAATAGTCAAGCAGCTTTGTTTCTTTGAGCTTTTCGTTTGCGGCGTATATCCTCAAAAGGCAAGGCTCGCCGCTTATCTTATAAGGCTCGGCTATAACATAGCCGTATTTGAAGGTCGAGATAAGCTCATACAGGCTGTTTTTGTCGTAATACTCGCGCTTGCACGGATTTTTCTCAAAATCCTCGGGCAGGTCGTCGGGATAGTCGCTCAATAGATACGCCGCATCGTACTGATTGCCGAAAATGCTCATGCGCGCTTTGCATGCCGTGTCCTCTTTAAGCTCATAGCGATCCTCGCCCGTGCGCTTTATGACATACGCGCAGCGATTCGCCGAGGTGCGGTCGGGACGGATGACAAGCTCGCCGCGCTCATCAAGAAGCCGGATGAAATCGTCATAGTTCTCGCCGAATTTTCTGTCCACCGTGTCGATCGGCAGGAATACCTTCTTTTCCTCTCGCTCAATGATGTTGAAATACAGCTCCGGCAGGTGCTCGCGGTGGTTGATGAGCACCCTGTTTTCCGTCACAAGGTCGCCGACCCATTTGGTGAAGCTGTTGTTAAACGGCTTGAGATACATGTAGTCAACATCGCTTATGTACTTACCCGGCGTATTTTTCAGATCGTATTTTTCAATGCTGCCGGACAGATAGCCGAGGCTGTGCGCCCACTTTTTGTCCGCCACCGGCACACCGTTATCTTCCTGCAGATCAGCGCGCACCTTTTTGTAATATAAATTGGCCAGGCGTCTTGAATAGCCTTTTTTAAGCCACGGGCGGATAAAAGCCTCACGCCTTATCCTGCTTATTACTCCCATTTGCTGCTCTCTTTCCTGCGGAACAAAATCCGCATAGATATCCATTATAGCTATATTATTATAGTACATGATCCGACATAATTCAATCCCGAGCGACGTTAAATTATCAATTGCGAATAATTACGATATATAGTATAATGAAACGATTTAATTAATTTCGGAGTTTTTACAATGAAAGCTTCAAAGCTTATAAAAAGCGCCGCCTTGCTGTTTCGCGGCTTTACCTTTGCAACGGCAGACGAGTGGCTTTATCTTGACGGTATAAAAAAATACAAGCGCAAAAACAACATCGGCATGAGCGATAAGGAGATATTTTCGCTTTTGCCGTTTGACGCAAAGTTTGATAAGCTCTTCGGCGACGTGCTATCGATGTCCTACGCGCTCGATAAGCACACAGAGCTTCTGCCCGAGCAGTATTACAGCCTGCTCACGCGCGACGGCGAGCGGTTTATTCTGCCGCTCAGAGACGGCCTTGAGCAGAGCATGGACGGCGTTCTGGCGCTCATCCGCGAAAAGGGGCGCGTTTCGGTGCGCAAGGCCTCAAACTCGGTGAAAACAAAGGAGCATGTCTGCGGCTATGACGGCGAGGCGTTTTATTTTGACTCGGCCTGTCTTGACGAGGACGCGATGCGCGAAAAGCTCGGCTCTCTCCCCTCCGGAACGATAATAAGCGAGCTTATCGTATCAGACTTTGCGCCGACTGTGCACCTTGCGTTTTTAAACAGCGGTGACGCTCCGGAGCTTTTGTTTTCCGTTCTCACCGCCGCTCAGGAAAACGTCGGGCAAAACTGGTACACTCAAAACCGCGAGATAAGCGCCGTTGACGAGCTTGGAAATTATGACGGCGGTCGGATCGAGGCCTTTCCCGAAATCGCAGAAGCGCTCAGAGCCATCGCCTCGGAGTTCAACGAGCTTGAGTACATGAACTTTGCCGTGCGTTTGACCGGCAGCAGCTTCAAGATCCTTCGCGTTGACACGGGCGCCGATCTTACATACCTTGAGCATTTCAACGACAAGACCGACGAGTTTATCCGCCGCAAGCGCGCAGCGAAGCCGCGCTTTGTCGGCTTTAAACGCGCCATGACGATAATAGACCGCTATCTCTGGAGCTTCCGGGCGAAGCGTCACGGTTTCATGGATTATATGTACCGCGGCTGGAAAAAGGCTCTGCGCGATGACGATCACGACAAATTCACCACGGCGCAGGAGAAAAAATGGGCGCATGAGCGCGGATTTTTATCCTATCACATAAAGCAGTACGGCCTGACGGAGGAAAACTACCGCTCGTTCCTCTCCGACCGGGACTACAAGTGGCTCAGGCCCATAAACAACGAATACCGCAAGCTCTTGTGGGACAAGGTCACGCTGCGCTACTGTCTGGATAAATACAGCGAATATCTTCCCGAGTATTATTACCACATCGTTCCGCGCGACGGAAGGATGCAGGTACTGAAAATGCCCGACTGCCCCGAGGGGCTGCCGCGCAGCCTTGACGGAGTTTTGCGTCTTCTGCGCGAAAAGAAGCTGCTTGCCATGAAGCCGACCGTCGGCTCGCACGGCATAGGGTTTTATAAGCTCGGCTTTGACGGAAAGCGTTACCTCGTAAATGGCGAAGAGAAAAGCGAGAGCGAAATGCTCGGCTTTCTCGCCTCGCTCGACGATTACTATAACATCTCCGAATACATCGTCATGCACAGCGAGCTGCGCAGGATATACAGCGAGGTCGCCTGCACCGTGCGCATTATGGTCATAAACCGCAGCGGGCTTGACCCCGTCATTGAAAACGCCTACTTCCGCATCGGCACAAAGAGCACCGGCTTTACCGACAATATCGGTTCCGGCGGCGTTTTCGCCTATGTCGATGAAAAAACGGGCTTTTTCCATAACGCCGAGATCATCAGGGAGCACGTCATAACCCCATGCCCGGTGCATCCCGACACGCAGGAGAAGATCGAGGGCACGCTTCCGCACTGGGACGAGGTGCTGCGCGTCATCCCCGAGCTGTGCCGCTACATAGCGCCGCTTGAATACCTCGGCTTTGACGTTGTTATGACCGACTCGGGCTTTAAGATCCTTGAGATAAACACGCATCAGGATCTGCACCGCTATCCGACCTATAACGAGAATGTCCACGCCTACTTCATGCATAAGCTTGAGCTGAAAAGAGCAGGCAAAAAGCTCTGCTAATGTTAATAAATATATGGTGACAAAACATACGTTTGCGCGTATAATTAGTCGATTTTAGTTATGCCCGACGTTCGGGCATAAAAGGAGTATTATGAGAATAGCTGTAATTTTGCTGCGCTGGGCAATGAACTTCATTTACTTTTTTCTGAAGCTCTGCCCGACCGACAAAAACAAGGTTTTATTCCTCAGCCGGCAGTCAAACACCGTGACAGAGGATATTGATTTTCTGAGCCGCCGCCTTGTTGAGCTGAAACCGGAAACAAACATTGTTATAATAACAAAGCGCGCCGACAAGGGCTTTGCGAGCATGCTCGAATACGCTTTTGTCACGCTCAAAAGCATGTACCACCTTGCGACCGCTTCCGTGTGCGTGCTCGATTCCTACTGGCCGGCGGTGTCCGTGCTGCATCACAAAAAGCAGCTTGCCGTTATCCAGATGTGGCACGCAATGGGCAAGATCAAAAAGTCCGGCTATCAGTCGCTCGGCAAGAAATTCGGACGCAGCGACATGATCGCGCGCGAGATGCGCATGCACCGCAACTATGACGTTGTCATTGCCGGCGGCAGGGCATTTAATCCGTTTTACTGCGCCTCGTTTGACGTCGAGCCGGATATCCTGTACAACGTCGGTCTGCCTCGCATGGATAAGCTGCGCGAGGGTCAGGACGAAGCCCGGCGGCAGTTTTACGAGACCTACCCCGGCCTGAGAGGCAAAAAGATCGTGCTTTATGCCCCCACCTTCCGCAAGGGGCAGACGCTCGACCCCAAGGCGCTTGTCGATGCGTTCAACTTTGACGGCAGCCAGATGCTCGTCATAAAGCGTCACCCGAACCAGCTTTTGAACTACGACTCGCTGTCCCCGGCGATAACCTGCCACAGAGTGCCGACCTCGACGGTGCTGTCGGTGTGCGACTGCGTAATAACCGACTACTCGGCGATAACGATAGAAGCCGCGCTTCTGGGCAAGCCCGTGTATTTCTATCTTTTCGACTACGAGGACTATCTAGACCATAACGGCCTGAACGTCAAGCTCTTTGACGAGTTCCCAGACTGCATATTCCGCGATCCTGCCGAGCTTGTCGCCGCCGTCGAAAGCGGAGAGTACGACATGGATAACTACAGGCGCTTCTGCCGCAAGTATCTGCCCGATCTGAACGGACGCGCGACCGACAAGATCGCCGATCTTATAATCGACTGCATGGAGAGAGATAAACATGATGCGATTTCTGAGCATATTGCTCGCCAAAATCAAATTGATGGTGCTGTGGATAGTGAGGATACTGTTTGCGCCCAATCACTTTAAGCTTCCGCTGCACACAAGGCTGTACTACTGCATTTTCGGCGGCTACATGGTCGACCAGGCGGCACTGTACGACTTTAAGCACAACGACAAAAAGCAGTATCTTTCCGAATTTGACTGGTACCGCTCAAGATGCATAAACGATCCTTACAGCGAAATGCTCAACAACAAGGTCGTTTTCACTCAGATTATCGAGCGCTACTGCAAAACTCCGGAGATCTACTGCGTCAAAAAGGATGACCGTCTCGCAGGCTTAAACGGCCGAGTCATAAACGATTATGACGATCTTGTCAAGCTTCTGCACGAGGTCGGAGCGTATGTCGTAAAGCCGGTGCGTGCCGGCAAGGGCAAGGGCGTGTACGTTGTAAAGCATAACGGCCACGGCATCATCTGCAACGACGAGCCGCACACGGAAAAGGAGCTTGCCGACCGTCTGCGCCGCGATACCGAGTGGCTCATCTGCGCCTATGCGCATCAGGCGGAATACCTCAACAAAATTTACGCGAACAGCGCAAACACCCTGCGTATGATAGTTCTGCGCAATGCCGAAACCAAGGAATTTGAGCTGTGCTTTGCCGTGCAGCGCATCGGCGCAGCGTGGACGGGCGCCGTCGATAACGGCAGCCGCGGCGGCCTTGTTGCAAACGTCGATATCGAGACCGGCACGATGAGCTATGCGCGCACGCTGCACAATCTGACCGTTTACCGCACGCATCCCGACACGAACGCGCAGATCGAGGGCGCAGTTATCCCGAGCTGGGACGGCATAAAGGCCGGCGTTCTTGAGGCGAGCCGCGCCTTCCCTTATCTTGATATAATCGCGTGGGACATTCTCCCGACCGACGACGGCTTCACCGTTATCGAGGCCAACACCTCCTCGGGCGTAAACATCATTCAGCTCTGGGGGCCGCAGCGCTACGGCAGGCTGGGCGATTTCTATCGCGAGCACGGGATAATCAAATGAGATACGTCATCATGGCTGACGGCAAGGGCAGCCGCTGGAACAACTTCATGGGGCACAAAAAGCACGACATAAGCGTTTCGGGCGAAACTCTGCTCGAGCGCACGGTGCGCCTTGTGCACAAGTTTGACGATGCCGCCGAGATCATCATCACCTCGCACGACGAAAGCGTCAGCATCTCCGGCGCCGTGAGGTACGAGCCGAAAAACAACGTCCTTGAGATCGACCGCTTCACCGCCGAGCTTATCGGCGACGATATGTGCTTTCTCTACGGCGACGTCCTGTATTCCGAAAGCGCCGTAAAGTCCGTTATATCGCACCGCGGCGAAAAGCCGCTGCTGTTTTTCGGCAGCGAAAAGAGCATATGCGCCGTCCTCGTCGGCGACGGGGAGCTTTTCCGCTCGCTTTACCTCGAGGTGCGCCGCCGCTTTCTTGACGGCGAGATAAAAGAGTGCAAGGGCTGGCAGGTGTATCTTCTGTACGCCGGATATCCGCTCACCGGGCGGCGCACGGGCGAAAGCTATGTCCTGCTCGACTCATTCACGCGCGATTTCAACTCGCCCGAGGATTACCTGGACTTTATGTCCGAAAAAAATTAATGTAGAATTATAAACAAAACTGTGTTATAATGGCGCGATAGTGTGTGTTAACACAGTTTTTTGTTTTAACAAGGAGAACGGACGTTTTATGACTTCGGACAAAGCTAACCACCGTTTTTTGCTTTCTGAGCTTATAAGGCGAGACTTTATTAAAAAATACAAGCGCACGACCTTCGGCATACTCTGGAGCGCGCTTTCGCCGCTGTTTCTGCTGCTGACCATGGACGTGGTCTTCGGCACGTTTTTCGGCCGCAACATGCCGCATTATACGATATATCTGTTCTGCGGACTGCTGCTGTTCAACTATTTCTCCGCAGCCACACGAAGCGCCATGCGCGTTCTTTACGATAACGCTCAGATATACAGCAAGGTACCCGTGCCCAAGCACTATTTCCTCATTTCGCAGAGCGTAGCGCAGGCGATAGATTTCGCCGTTTCGCTGCTTGTGTTCTTCATCTTCGTCGCCATTGACGGGATAAGCTTTCACTGGCGCTTCCTGTACCTGCTGTTCCCGATGGTGTGCCTTTATTTCATTAACTTCGGCATAGGCATGTTCCTGAGCACGCTGTATATCTTCTTCCGCGACATAAACTATCTCTGGCCCGTTGTGACGCGCATCATCATGTACGCCTCGGCGATATTCTATGATCCGTCGATACTGCCGGGGATCATGCGCAGGCTTTTAAACTGCAATCCGCTGTATATGTGCGTGGATTACTTCCGCCAGCTGATAATCCATTCGACCGTACCGAGCCTCTCGACGCATCTTATCATGCTCGTGATGGCCGCGATCTGCGCTTTTCTCGGCTGGTTTACCTACCATATCACGCGCGACAAGATCGCGCTGTATGTGTAAGGAGGTGCTCTGATGGACGGAAACAAGATCCTTGTTCTTGACGATGTTTCGGTGCGCTACCGCAAGCAGGACTCGCGCTCGACCTCGGACATAGTCAAGCGCATACTCGGAAAAAGCCCCAGGAACAACGAGTTCTGGGCACTCAAAAACGTATCCTTCAGCCTCGAAAGGGGCGATATGCTCGGCGTTATCGGCAAAAACGGCGCCGGCAAATCAACGATGATGAAGGCCATAAGCGGAACGCTGACCCCGGCCTCGGGAACGATCGAGAAAACCGGCAAGATCTGTGCTCTGCTCGAGCTTGGCACGGGCTTTGACCGCGAGATGACGGTCAAGGAAAACGTGTATCTGCGCGGCGCGTTCATGGGCTACTCCAAGGAGTTTATCGACTCGAAGTATGACGAGATAATCGACTTTGCCGAAATGCGCGAATTTCAGAACAGCCCGTTCCGCACGCTCTCAAGCGGCATGAAAAGCCGCATTGCATTCGCAATAGCGAGCATGATAGAGCCGGACATCATCATCCTTGACGAGATATTCGCCGTCGGCGACGGCGACTTCCGCAAAAAGAGCCAGCAAAAGATGCAGAGCATCATCGATAACGGCGACACGACCGCGCTCATGGTCTCGCACTCGCTGCAATCGGTGCGCGCGCAGTGCAACAAGGTGCTGTGGCTGGACAAGGGACGCATGGTCATGTTCGGTGATCCGAACACTGTCTGCGATGCATATGCCGAGTATCTGAACACCGGCAAGCTGCCGCAGACCGAGTCGCTTGCCGCAACGCAGGAAAATCCGCGCAACAGGCTCAAAAAGAACACCGGCAAGCACCTTGCCGAGGCCGCGGTGTATCTCATGCTGCTGCTTGTTATCATTGCCGGCTGCTTCGTGTGGTCGCAGTATGACCTGCTGAAATCCTACGTTCTTGCGCAGAGCCTCACCGTCGAGCAGATAGAAAACGAGGCGGCAAACTACCACCGCCAGATCGACCGTTTGCTTAAGGTTGACACGACGCGCTGGGACACCAACATATTCAAAGAAGGCGCGCAGGACATAATAAACGAGGAAGCGACCTACACAGACGTTGCCAAGGAGGTTCTGCTCCAGGCCGGTGACCTCAGCCGCGATCAGTATAAAAAAGCGCTCGCCGCCGCCGAGATAGAGGCCATAAAGTATTCGCACATGGCTCGCCTTGACGCGCTCGTTGCGCAGATGCGCACGGAGTTTGAGGCTCAGCCCGAGGGCAAGTACCGCAGCCTTATGGTGTATGCCTACACCAATTGCGACAGGTTCTATGACCTTGAGGAGGACTGCGAAAATGACATGCAGAAGGTCATCGAGGAGATCCGCGCCTTCCAGCGCAAGGCCGGTCAGCCCGAAGACCTTGCCGACCGCGTCTGGAACGCATACAAATCGGAAAAGACCTATCTTTTGTCCTACTACTGCGTAAAACTCAGATAACATTCAAATCGATCACAGGCCGGAGAGCAATCTCCGGCCTATACATTTCGTTCATGATTTGACAAAATATTTGTTATAGGCTATTATGGCCATATAAACTTATAAATTTTTAATTTTTTAAAGGAATGATTCGAATGGAAAACATCAGCGCAAAAGCGCCGTGGAAAAACCATCTGGGCGAAGTGCCCTTCACTCTTGATTATTTCGACGGCTCGATGTTCGAGGCCGTTGAAAAGATAGCCGAAAAATACCCCAACAACATTGCATTTGACTTCATGGGCAGATCGACGACATATAAGGCTCTTGTCCGCGAGGTCGAAGACTGCGCCAAAGCGCTGCGCACCATCGGCGTGCGCGAGGGTGACAAGGTGACCATAGCAATGCCCAACTGCCCCCAGGCCATCCAGATGTTCTATGCGGTCAACCTCATCGGCGGCATCTGCAACATGATCCACCCCCTCTCGGCAGAAAAGGAAATCGAGTTTTATCTCAACGAGTCGGAGTCGGTCACGGCCATTACGCTCGACCAGTTCTACAACAAATTTGAGAACATCCGTCAGAATACCAAGGTCGTCAACATAGTCATCGCCAGCATAAAGGACGAGCTTTCAAAACCGGTCAAGGCAGGCTACATGCTCACCGAGGGCAGAAAGATCAAGAAGATCCCCGAGGACGCGCCCGTTATCCGCTGGAAAGAGTTCCTGCACATGGGCAAGCACTGCTTCTATAACTACAAAGTTAAGCGCACCGGCAAGGATCCTGCCGTTATCCTCTATTCCGGCGGCACGACCGGCACGACAAAGGGCATCCTGCTTTCAAACCGCAACTTCAACGCCCTCGGCCAGCAGGTCATCGCGGCGAACCCGATGTTCCGCCCCGGCGACCGTATG
>ERZ824598.462-NODE-462-length-66627-cov-13.032221_pt1 | contig 66627 bp, 53 predicted proteins | sample MGYA00519934_ERZ824598 | MGnify/ENA primary metagenome ERZ824598 (study PRJEB31778, sample SAMEA3449177) | human gut metagenome | biome: human gut; feature: human-associated habitat; material: faeces | place: United Kingdom | collected 2010/2012 ...
CTTGACAGCTTAATAACCGCTCAGAACTCTGCCACAGGGATTTTATACCCTTTTTTGGAGATTGGTTGAGCGATGTTTAGGCTACATGGGTCAATTTGGGGATTCATGGTACAGTTATCAGTTCAGATACTGTTCCGTGAATAATTCAGTAAATCAAAGAACGGTGATTTTGAGCCAATGATTATTCTATACAATGGAATATATTAAAATAGGAGATATGATACATTGGACAGAAAAAAAATTATAATTAAAAACGGATTAGCAGGATTAATTGCACAGGGAGTAGCTCAAGTATTGAATTTTGTTTTACGTTTTTTTTTACTGAAATATATAGGAATAGACATTTTGGGAATTAGTGCAACACTATCCTCTGTCTTAGCAACATTATCACTTTCAGAATTAGGGTTTGAAACAGCTACTGTATTCTATTTATATAAGCCTTTGCAGGATAAAAAATATGAGGAAGTAGGGAAAATTTTAACGATTTTAAAAAGGGTTTATTCTATATTAGGCATAATAATTTTAATATTGACTGGTTTATGTATTCCTTTTTTAGACAAGATTTTAAAGGGAGTAAATGTAGATAAAGAGATAATAATGTATTTTATTTTACTAAGTTTGAATATTAGTATAAGTTACTTATTTTCATATAAAAGGACATTATTATATGCTGACCAGAGAGAATATATTTCAAAATATATAGATAGTTTTGTAAATATTTTTAGTGGTGTTATTAAGATATGTGCAGTTTGTGTATACAAGAACTATTATATTTACTTAGTTATTCAAATAATTCAGAGTTTGTTAAGTAATTTAATAATACAATTATACTGCAAAAAGAAATATAGTTATATTGTAACAACTAACTTTGATATGGATATTTTTAAAAATATATTTAATGATGTAAAAAGTATATTTGCTGGAAAAATAGCAGGTTATATTTATGGAGCAACTGATAATTTGGTTATTTCAATGACAATAAGTGCGGTTAAAGTTGGATATCTATCAAACTATACAGTATTTGTATCGTTTGTAAAGAAAATTGTTAAATCAGGATTTAGTTCGATGACCTCTATTATTGGTAATATGTTAATTTGCTCCGATAAAATAGAAAAAGAGGAACAGAATTTTTTAAATTATAGTTTTATTAGGTATATCTTGGCGGCAGGTTTAGTTATTCCATGGGGAGTATTAGGAGACAATTTAGTTGGCTTATTCTGGGGAAAACAATATATAATGTCAGAAAAGATAGTTTTGCTTTTAGCAATTGATTTATATATTGATATAATTTATAGTCCTTGTTGTGAATATATTAATGCAGGAGGGCTATTTCATATTGATAAGTATGTTGGGATATTGGGGGCACTAATTAATTTAATATTCTCTATTTTTTTATGTATTTATATAGGAATATCAGGAGTATTGTTTGGTACAGTTATAAGTCAAGTATATTTTTTTATAGCAAGAAGTTATGTAGTATATCATTATTTATTTCAAATGAATATAAAATACTATCGTGATTATATAATGAAAAATATTTTGTGGGTAGGAAATTGTATTGGCGTAGTATTGGTCATAGATTATATTAAAGATTTTTTTACTTTCAATAATCAATTTGTTGAATTGTTTATAATAGCTATTTTGTGTGAATTAATTTTGCTTTTGTCAATTATGATATTGTTTGGTCGAACTAAAGAGGGACAATATATTATAGGAAGGAAGAAGAAATGATTGTAGTAAGGTATACTGGAGGCTTGGGAAATCAGATGTTTGAGTATGCAATGTCATTGATGTTAATAAAGAAAAACCCAGAAGAACATGTTTATGCGGATTTGACAAGATATGATATGACGATAGAGCATGATGGTTTTGATATTTTAAAGTATTTTGATGTAAACATAGACATCATGTCAGATGATATAAAAAAAATAATAGCACCTTTGAATTATTATTTATGTAAAATAGGATTAAAGAACTTTCTATATAAAATAAAAGTATCAAAAATAGAAGGTTTAAATAATAAATTGGAAAAGCGAGATAATAGGGTTGGAATTATACGAGATTATGCTTCGACAAATTATAATGCTAATGCTTTTAATATAGATAAAATAAAATCAAAAATATGGCATTATAAAGGAAATTGGATTAATCCTTTATATTGGGAAGATTGTGTTGATTATATAAGAGATTCTTTTATATTTAAAACAGATTTATTATCAAAAAATGATAGAGAAATAATTGATGAAATGCAACATTGTGAGTCAGTTTCTATACATATAAGAAGGGGAGACTATTCAGGTAATTATAGATATGATTTGTGCAATGATTTTTATTATATAAAAGCTTTAGAAAAAATAAAAAGTATTGTTAAAGATAATAAAAAAATAATTTATTATGTGTTTTCGGAAGAAAAGATAAGTTTACCATATATTCAAAACTATAAAAATATATATCATCCCGAATTGTGTGGAGTGGATTTATGGATGATGTCAAAGTGTAAATATAATATAATAGCCAATAGTACTTTTTCTTATTGGGCAGCTATATTAAATGTGTATGATAAAAAGAAAGTTATTGCACCATATTATGCATATAGAGGAGATGATATGAAAATTGAATTGCCGGTTCCGACAGAATGGATTAGAATTAACAATTTAGAACAGTAATAATTGAGATTGCTATTAAAATATAACATTATCAAGATTTTTAAAAATTTAGGGAAAACGGTAGAATTTATTATTCTTCTGGCGTAGGGGAGTTGTAACCCACATTCCAAGCTGGTTATGATAAGTGTCAGAAGGATAGGTGATTGCGATGAGATATAATATCCTAAGGAAATGAAGAAAACTATATAGCAAGCGAAAGTACATTTTACAAAGTATTAGAGGAAGCAAAATAGTTGACTCATAGAAGATTGGAGTAATGGAAATATAAGCGACCAATATTAATTCACAAAGCAATGGGTGCCAATCATGTGCGAATGTTGAATATCACATACTTAAATGGATCAATTAAAGGAAAGTATTATTATTTATATATATGTTTTCAGAGCTATACAGCAGGAAGATGGTTGGAAGGGTTGGTAAAGCGAAGATGCAAAGCATACAAGCGAACTGGTAAAACGAATTTATTGGGTGAGAAAATCTATATCAGAAATATGCAAAAAAAATCATTGGTGCTACATTCTGATAATAGAAGTCCGATGAAAAGAGTTTTTCAGAAGAATGGTTGAATCCAAAAAAAGAAAAAGAAACAAAAAAGAGGGGAAAGTCTCGTGAAATTAAAAGGGAAAAGGATAACGGTTTTATGGAGTATATAATACTCTAATGTGGTATGATATAATATAATAGAATGTGTCATATCAATTTAAATCTAATAAAATTACTGCTTATAAAGAAGTGATAGTTTTGTATTATTTTAAGGAAACTAATTTAATTTTAACATCAAAAGCAAAATCGTATAATACAGAATAGTTATACAGCATAAAGTTTTTGTAGATATCTAAGTAAAGGGATTCAAAAAGGGGATATAATATGCGATCATATAGAAATTTTCTCACGCCAAGTTTTATAGCAGCAATGCTTCTTCTTCCATCAGCGAATAAATTAATGAATACAGGTATCTTTTTTCTTTTATTTCCAATAGCTATTTTATTACTGGGGATAGTGGAAAAACGAGATTTGATTAAGAACTTTCAATGGCGTGATTTAATTATATACGCTACTGTTTTTCTATTATCTGTAATTGGACTGGTATTGAAGCTTTCTGGAGTTTTGCAAGACCAGCAATATGGGTATGGTGAATTTCTGGTAATTGTTTCCATGATATTAATGTGCTTTGCATTGAAAGATCAGGTAAGATGGGAACGCTGGTATCTTGATATTTTATTATATGCTGGAGGACTTATTCTTGTATTGTATTTTGTAAATGCTGCGATAGCACATGGTATGATTCCGTTATGGGAGAATGGAACAATGGATATCTGGTATATTAACATGGTTGCATTTCTGGTGATGCTGATTGCGGTAGGACAGTATATGTACTGCGAAGATAAGTTAATGCAGATAATTTATATTGTGAGTGTGGTACTTGCTGCTTTGACGATGGTAGTAAATGCTGCATGGGGAACGGCTTTTCTTGTTTTTGTAATGCTGTTGGTGTATTCAGTAGCTATAGTGCCCGTAGCTGCTGTTATAAGGAAATTGTTGCAGATGTTCTTTGGAATAGCATTCCTATTCTGCAATATGTCTTTATTGGTCAATTATACAGAGATAATACAGGTAGATGGATTAACGTACCATTTGGAGAGCAGTGTAGTAGGTGAACTGGTACTATGCCTTTTGGCATTATATGTGTTCAGACAATGGGATAAGATCCCAGAGGGCGTAGAACTGACCAGGGTTAGATTGAGCCGGCTGCAGAAAGCCTGTTATTATCTGTTAAGGATAGGTGGCATTGTGCTGTTATTCTTGGCTGCATTAAGCAGAGTGAATGATAAGCTGGGTGACAGCAATATTGTTCAGCTTTTTGCAGGGGATAAATGGGAACAGATAAGTACAGATGTATTTGCAGTTACGTTTTTGTCACTTCTTGAAAATATCAATCAGGCGTTGTTACAGGCATGGCATGGCAACATCATAGCGGTTGCACACCAGATGTACGGTATCATAGGTGTACTTCTTGTAATAGCAGTACTTGCGCTGGCCTGTTATAAGTTATATCTGATTATCAGAGACAGGAGAATTGCAGACTCACTTCTTGTCTGGCTGACTATAGGAGTCTTAGTAGCAGTAATATGTTTGCCGATTAAGGTAGAGGCATTACCAGTATATATGATGATACTGCTGCTGGCTTTGTATACGGGCAAGCCTGCAGATGGTGATCCACAGATAATAGAGGAAGCGGAGAAAGAAGAAGTTAAAGAAGAATTGATAGATAAAGAAGAGATGCTTAAAGGAGAATTGATTATATAGCTTCGAAAAAACGTACTTTTGTGGTATGATAAACACAGGAGTATGTTTTTTATTTAAGACACAGAACAAAAGTTTCGAACATATGTATTGAGCTGCTGCCTTTTGTATGGTACACTATAGTTAGATTTACATACAAAGGGTAAGAGGATAATATACATGGGAACAAATTTATCAGGTGTGATTGATGTTACAAGCGAAGCGGCGAGATATGATGCGAGTGTGAAGCAAGTTTTGGCAGATAAGCAGGTGCTTTCACGTATTTTGAAGTATTCCTTAGAGGAATTCAAGAACATGTCATTGGATGAGATTATGCGGAGCATGGATGAGCCTGTGGTATCGAGGCTTCGTATGGAGCCGGGACAGACGAATCTTAACAGGGTAGAGAAGCAATCGGAGGAAGATTCAGTACCCGGAGAGGGCAAGATATTCTATGATATCCGCTTCTCTGTCTACCTTGGGGAAGAAATGATAAAGTTTCTGATCAATGTGGAAGCGCAGAAGAGTACGAATCCCCATAAGCTGCATTATCATCTGGATAATAGGATTATATTTTATCTGGCGAGGATGATTTCGGCACAGAAGGAAGTGGAGTTCACCCAATCCAACTATGACGATATCAAGGCTGTGAGGAGCATCTGGATCTGTATGGATGCCAATGATGACGAGGACTCCATTAACCGGATATGCTTTACGCAGGAGAATGTGTACGGTAAGAAGATGGAACTGCCCAATATAGATAAAGTTCAGGGTGTTGTTATCAGACTCAGAAAAAGAGAAAATGCAGTAACTTCCAGAAACTACCTGATAGCGATGCTGGAGGAACTTCTCAGGAAAGAAGATGTACAGCGTAAAAAGAAGAATCTGGAAGAGAAGTATGGATTTGTAATGAGTGTGAAAACGGAAGGGAGACTGAATGAAATGTGCAATCTCAGTGAAGTGATATTGGAAAAAGGGATAGAAGAAGGAATAGAAAAAGGTATAGAGCAAGGAATAGAACAGGGACTGGAAAAAGGAGAGGTATTAAAGCTGATAGTGCAGGTATGCAGGAAGATGCAAAAAGGTAAAACAGTAGAAGAAATAGCAGAGGACTTGGAAGAACCTAAACAAACAATTGAGCAGATATATAAAGCAGCATTAAAGAATCATGTTGATGAAAGCCAAAAAGAGAAGATATATGAGGAAGTAAAATTGTGCCAATAAGGGTTGGGTATATTTAGATAAATTAGGAAAATGTTGTAATGGCAGTTGATAAAAGATATACTGTAGGTAAAGAAACCATAAGAGAGGATCCGGGGAAGATATGGCAAAAAGAAACCTACCAATAGGAATTGAATTCTATAAAACAGTAATTGATGAAGCATATTTTTATGTGGATAAGACTCTTATGATAAAAGAATTGCTGGATAGACAGAGTTATGTCAATCTATTTACCAGACCTAGAAGATTTGGCAAGACATTAGCACTTGATATGCTAAAGACCTTTTTCGAAAAAGAAATGGATGAAAAGGGCAGTGTGATTGATAATAGCAGATATTTTGCAAATATGAAAATCATGGATGCAGGTGATCAGTATATACAACACATGGGGAAATACCCTGTTATCCATCTTTCTTTCAAGTCATCAAAGCAGGCAGATAGGGACACTGCATTCTGGATGATAAAAAAGCAGATTGCTGAGGAATATATCAGGCATCAGTATGTTTTTCAGACAGATGATCTCTTGGAAGTAGAAAAGAATCTGTATCAGAGCATTATGTCATTAGCAGATGACAACAAGATATATGTGGATGCAATTTCTTTCTTATCAAGATGTCTGGAGCGATACCATCATCAGAAAGTAATCATATTGCTAGATGAATATGACGTACCTTTGGAAAATGCATACTTTGCAGGCTTTTATGATGAGATGACAGCATTTATACGTTCTCTTATGGAATCTGCATTGAAGACGAATGAAAGTCTGAAATTCGCCGTAATCACAGGCTGCCTTAGAATCAGTAAGGAAAGTATATTTACCGGTTTGAATAATATGAACGTGATTTCTGTAATAAGTGATAGCTTCGCAGAATATTTTGGATTTACAGAAGATGAAGTCACAGGGATGCTGGAATATTATGAGCTGGAAGACAAAGCAGAAGATATGAAAAAGTGGTATGATGGTTATTTGTTTGGTCAGACACATGTATACAATCCTTGGAGTGTCATTAGCTATCTGAATGGAGTGATCGCAGACAGGATAACGTATCCAAGACCATACTGGGCAAACACTTCTTCTAACAGCGTCATTAAGGAAATGATTGAGAAATCAGATGATACCACAAGGGCAGAGTTGGAAGATATCATGTCCGGTAAGACCATAGCTAAGCCGATTCATGAGGATATCACATACGAAGATATTTACAGTTCACAGGATAATCTGTGGAATTTTCTGTTTTTTACCGGATATCTGAAAGCAGTAGATACACATATGGTTGGAGCAAGGGTGTATATGATTATGGCAATTCCCAATATGGAGGTTCGTTATATCTACGAAAATACCATTATGGAGTGGTTCAGAAGAAGAGTCATGAAACTTGATCTGGCACCGTTGCATCATGCTCTGCTCGATGGAAATGCCCCAACTCTGGAAGAACTAATCAAAGGCTATCTGAAAGCAAGTATCAGCTATTATGATGAGAATGAATCCTTCTATCATGGATTTATACTTGGACTTATGAGCTCTCTGGAACAGTATCGCATCCTCTCTAATAGGGAAACGGGAAACGGCAGAGCAGATATCCTGCTAAAGCCATATGATGAGCAATATACGGCAGTAATCATAGAATTGAAATATGCTAAAGAATTCAGAGGACTGGAAGATGGATGCCAAAAAGCATTGCAGCAGATAGAAACAATGCACTACGCGGATGAACTTGTGGAGGATGGATACCAGAGCATACTCATGTATGGCATCTGCTTCTATAAGAAGAATTGTAAGGTTGAGTGCAGAAAATATAGTTAACAGAGAGATAATTATACTGGCTATGAGTCAAAAACCTCAATGTAAGTCACAATACTTATATTGAGGTTTTGTGCGATAAAGGCAGGTGAACGTAAATGAAGAGAACCCGACAGAACAATGGAACTGATAAGTTTAAAAGAGATCTGGTGAAGCTGCTGAACTTCATGAAGGAACAAAAGCCGGATAAGGAAGCGATAACTGTTGTACCGGACACTACCATAATGCATATGGTGAAGTTGCTCAAGTCTGTTAAGAACATAGAGAATCCTTATTCAATGCAGTCTCTTGAGACTTATTATCGGGATTTTTCAAAGGAAAAGGGAGAGACGATATTTTCAATAGAGGAGCTTTTTTCGGAAGGCTGGCTGATTTCGCGTCTCGGACAGTGGAGATTGAATATTGGTATGCGATCCGATTATGAGAAAGTAACTTCATTTCAATCAGAGAGAGAAAAGCAGATCTTCCAATTCCTGATACAACTTTCCAGGCTTCCTTATATGGATGCGATTAAACTTAAAGTCTCAGGAGAACAGCCAAAGGAAGGGCTTACCGAATGGCAGGATGGGGAGCTTGTTATCTGTAATTATGGAGAGCTGTGGAATAAGTACGGAGAGATTGCATTAGCCTGTTGGTGGGATGAGCTTGTCGAAAAGAAAGAAGATACGGAGATATGGTTTCTATGCTGGGAGATACTGCAGCACTGCTGGTCTCCTGACAGATATATGAAACATGTAACGGAATTCTATGAGGTCTGTCTGGAGTCTCTGGAAAAGGAGAAGGATGAGTGCACATGGGATGTCATAGAGAGGATACTGCGTCGGAAGATATATGTTGAGCGTGAGTCAGCACGACAAAAGAAGTTTGAAGAGATTCTGGAATTTCCGGGAAACAGACTGGAGTGGAAACGTCAGTATCGCCATATGACAGACACCTTCTGGTATTTGTGTGAGCCATATGATCTCATAGCAAGACGTTATTATGTATGTGTTGGACAATATCAGACGGTAGATCGTTCATTAAGAAGACGCTTCATAAAATGCATCAATATACCATCTATGTCTGTGTCGCATATGTTTGGGGACAGTGCCTCCGAGCTGTTAGCTGACTGTCTGGAAGCTGCAGATACTTTTCTGTTTAGTGCAGAGAAAATCTGGAATATGGCACAGGATTTCCTTACAAATAACACATATCTGAAAGAGAGCATCGAGAAAGAGATAGACAGCTACCTGTTTGGAATACTGGAAAATGGTTTGGAGTGGTCTACTGAAGAAAAATGGCAGGAGGTGCTGGCTCAGGTCACAGATTTCCTTTTCACAGAGAGCTTTTATGGAAATAAATCCAAAACAAGAAGCGCAGACTATATGAGCGATGTGTGTGAGGATTACCTGATTTGGTATAAGGATGTAGTCCTTTCAATGAAAAAGAGAAACAGTATGCTGCTTGATTATCTTGAAGGAGAGTTCAACAAGAATCGTGGTATGACTGCAACCAGATATTTTAAGATGTTCATAACAATGGCAGGGCTTGGACAGGTAGATACGGAAGACGATTCAGAAAGAATTCTGAATGTATACAGTGAATTTGCGAGCCGGATACTGAAAGAAGATATGTCAGTATCGCAGATATCATGGTCCTTCTGGCAAAATGATGCATGGTATACGATGTTCCATTCTATTGCTGATTCCGAGACCATGCTGGATCGTTTCCTTAAGTTATTGCCATTAGAACAGTATGGAAATGCAGTAGATGAATGGAAAAGTCAATCTCCGGTTCTTTCGATTGGCAGTATGGCACTGATTCATTTGTATCTGACCGGTAATTTGTTATATTCCTTAAAGGATGAGCTTAGTCCAAAGAGAAAGGAACGGATTGAAAGATTCTTTATTGATTATTTCTGGGGAATTCAGAAGGAGAGCTGCAATCCCTTTGATGTTGAAGCCATTCGGCTGCTGGAAGCAGAGCTTGTAGTGAAGAGATGCTTCGAATGCGTGTCATTATTTGATAAGAAGCATGAGAGGATCTTTGTAGAAAGACTGCTTAAAGAATCACCGGAGAGGCTGGCGTTATTTATCCGGTATATAGATAAGGATGCTGTACGTAGGCAGATATGTGAGCAGCTAGGCCAGAAAAAGGCAGAGGATTTTACAAAGAATATCTGTTTTGTCCAGACACAGCAGAAGCTCATTGAGAATATGCTGCAGATATGTTTTCGAAATCAGGAGGATAAAGAATTTCTTTTAAAGACGGAGTCTGTTTTCGAAGAACTGAGGATGGCCATACATGAAAAAGGGAAAAGGATTGAGAAGCAGTATTCTGAATGGCTGCTTGCTGTCTGGTGTCAGATTGAAATCCTGAAAGGAGAGGAGGAAAAGGTTCTTCTTTCTGGTTCCTTATTTTATCAGGCTTATATTTACTTGAATCGGAATGATATGGATAGTCTTTTAAAGTCTGAGAAGATATATGAGGAGATATTTCAGGAGCAGAAAGTCAAGGGAGCGTATATCAATCAGTATTGTGCATGCGTCAGGATATGTACAAGCTCTGAATGCTCAGAGGAGAAGAGGGAAGAATATCTGGCAAAGGCGAAGCGTATCGAGGGCGATATAGAGGAAAAATGTGAGTTAGACATGGAAGAGAAGAAAATTCTGTATGAGAACCGTTTCTTCCTGTATATGAGTCTGGATAATATGCCGGAGGTGTTAAAGACTTATGCAGCACTTCCAAACGAGCTTAGATATGAATATGTTTGTGCACAGTATATTGTGAAGATGTTTGCCAATAATGGTGACCGACAGAGGGCAGAAGAGTATCTTAGATTATTAGCTGATCGCTATGGTGAAAGTGAGGAAATCAAGCGCTTAAGGGTAGAGATTGCGGAAATTGGAAATGCAAAGCGCACATTGGAGCGACCTGCTGATATCTTGCATTCGGACTATAGCATTGAGGCGCTTCAGAATGCTTTATTCAGGATCAGAAGATTGCAGGATCCGGAGTGTGCAGAGATGAGGATAGAAGCGACACATGAGGCGCACCTGCTCTATATGGTACTGGACGTGGCGAGACTGATGGAACAGTATAGTGGCTTGTTTAAGTATGATGGCGAGATAGCCGGAGAGAATACATACAATAAACTCTTCCAGATTCTTTTTAACCAGAAAAATCAGGAGATTTATGATTTTTATACAGAGGATCAGACACAGGAGGGAACTGCTACAGGAACTTTGAAGAATGGAAGGGAAAGCGTAGGAAGTCTTGACAATGCGATATATCATGGTTCCAGAGTCGTAGGTATTATGGAAGGACTGATTCTTCGTAGCTGCGACAAGACAAGCATAGAACTTCATGTAAGAAAGATAGAAGGCTATAATCCGATGCATGTATCAACTGCGTTTATACTGATATATGCAGATACGGACAACCCTGATGAACTGTGGAAGGGCTATAAAGAGGCACTCTGCAACATATCTTATTCTGGACAGTGGGAAATGGTAGAGATGGTTGAAAAGGATGTAATAGAAGCGGAAATATTAAATAATGATGTATTGAAAAGTGATTGTAGATACATATGCATGACCAGACACAGATGCAGGACAACCGGAGACGAAATCCATAAATACCATATCCTTCTTGATTTTAAGAAGGCTGCAGATGTAGAAGAGGCGAAAAAAGCCAGAAAGAAGCAGGGAGAAGACAGCAAATGACAGATTAAATATTCTTATCCTTTATCATGCTTCTTCCACCATTCAATAATGCCATTAGCTAATGCATGGGAATTCCCCATTTCTGCAAATAAAATATCATCACTTTCCTGAAACAGCTCATGATTTGCAGTATTATCGCCTAGAATCATGGGCTTTTTCATTGCTTGACATATATAAGCATTAAGTGGGATGGTGCGCCTGGCTTTACCGATGCTTCCGTGAAAATGTCCTGCAAGACATAGGTCAGCCATGGCAATATAACTAGCCAGCTCTTCCTGTGGCAGCCAGTCTATGTATTGTATACAATCTGACATGGGACGTGGATTCGTAAGCTTTTCATCCTGAACAGGTCCGATGCAGATAAAGTACAGATTGGCATAATGATCCAACAGACGGAAAGCATCTAATACAATATCAATGCCCTGAAGCGGCAGGATACTGCCAAAGTACAGAACAATGCATTTTCCTTCCAGACCAGCAGGGCGATTAACACTCATAGAATGGTAGATAGTGGTATCAGCGTGAAGATACATGGTGAATAATTTATCAGGGTCAGCCTGAAACTCCTGGACAAAATATTGTGCATGTGCATGGGTATCACAAAAAACTGCATCAGCACGAGAAAGAGTCAGCCTGTCGATTTTGTGTAGAAGGTTTCCTATGTAACTGTCAGGACGGAACTTGCATCTGTCGCAGCATAAAGTGTCATACATGGAGATAAAGAAGTCTTCTACAATGTCCACGCTTTTGAATTTCCATGCAAAAAGAGGAAGGACAAGCTGCGGTGCAAAGCCAAGGAACACTGTGTCATATTCATTCATAGGCACGGTTAAAAGACGTCTATAGATTGATAACAGACGTTTGGGATAGCTTGTATGCGTAGAAGCAATCACGGTATAAAAAGAAGCATGCTCTTCAAGAAAAGCAATTTCCTGTGTATTTCTGATATAATCGGGATTCTTGGTCGTAATGAACAGAACACGTTTGTTTTTAATATATTGCAGCATAAAATACCTCTTATATAGTACGATTAATTATATTTTGAACGCTGTATAAGGTTGTGTCAAGGAGTTATTCTTTTGATTAAAAATGATTTATATGATAGTATAATCGTAAGAAGATGCAGAGCATAAAAGGAAGAATCTCGAAGAAAAATATGGTTTTGCAATGAGTGTGAAGACAGAAGGGAGACTGAATGATATGTGTAATCTTGGAGAAGGTTTATTAGAAAGAGGAATTGAAGAGGGAATAGAGAAAGGAATAGAGCAGGGAATTGAGAAAGGGAGGCTAGAAGAGAGAACAGAGGGATTACGTAGTATGGTTGAGACAGTAAAATCATTAGTAGGAGATGATTTTAAGAAGGTGTGTGAAATTATTAAGAAGAATAAATTATATGAGAATGTCAGTGAAGAAGAGATTAAGAAATTCTGGAAATAAGTATGGTTTTGCAATTAAGTTGCTATTTGTGGGGCGTCAACATGAAAGGTCAGTTGGAAAAGTAAATTCCAGTTCCAGTAGGTCTTGACTGGAACTTACCATTGCAAAAACGGTGGTAGAAGTAACTCTTCCAAACCTTTCCCCAACCGGTTGAACACCGATCAGTAATCAATTAAAATATAGTTACTTTCCCTGAAATGCAGGATAGGGCAACGCTGAGGAGCGACCTGAGCGGCATCCAGGGTTACACAGGAGCAGCACTGAGTGTGTTGCTCTTTTTCTTTGCTCCTGTGGAAACACAAAGCGATAAACCTCGGGGTTCAAGGGGCAGAGCCCCTTCTGTTATAATCATACTTTCAGCAGATTTCCGGATGGCATCCTACCAAAGGAGAAACTACCATGGCAAAGAATGCACATCTGACATTTGATGAAAGACAGACAATCGAAGTATCACTTCGTGATAATCTCAAGTTCAAAGAAATCGGAGAAATTCTCGGAAAAGATCCTTCTACGATTTCCAAAGAAGTCCGCAACCATTACAAGGTTGTGGAAAAAAGTACATACAATCCATGTGCCAACAGACGTACCTGTAAGCATTACGGTGACATCTGCAAACCCTGTAAGAAGCGCTGGGGACAGGATTGTAAGAAATGTGATCCACCTTGCTATACTCACTGTCCTGATTTTGAGGAACAGGTTTGCCTGAAAATCAAAAAGCCTCCTTATGTTTGTAATGGGTGCGATACCAGACAGGGGTGTAAGTTAAGGCGCCATCTTTATGAGGCAAAGTATGCTCAGAATGAATATGAAGCTGTCCGTAGCGAAAGCCGACAGGGATTCGCTATCAGTTCTGAAGAATTAAAAAGGATTGATGGTATTATCACTCCTCTGATCAGGCAGGGACAGTCAATTCACCAGATCTGTGTCAATAACGTTGACCTGATCATGCTAGATGAAAAGACAATCTATAACTATATTGACGCAGGACTTCTTTCTGTATGCAACGGTGATCTTCCGCGTAAGGTGCGCTATCGCATTCGTAAAAAGAAGAAACCAGTAAGGGTGGACAAGAAATGTCACGTCGGTCGCACCTATGAAGACTTTCAGGAATATATGGCTGTCAATCCAGATGTTTCTGTCGTTGAGATGGACTCTGTTGAAGGAAGAAAAGGTGGAAAAGTATTTCTAACCATCTTCTTTCAGAACTGTAACCTCATGCTGGCATTCATTCGCGATGCGAATACAGCACGTTCTGTAACAGATATCTTCAACCAGCTTTATGTTCTCTTGGGGCACGAGAAATTCACTGAATTATTCCCTGTGATTGTAACCGACCGTGGGAGTGAATTTACCGACCCTCTGGGTATCGAGTTCAATGGTAATGGTGAACGCAGAACCAGAGTATTCTACTGTGATCCACAACGTTCTGACCAGAAAGGCGGCTGTGAAGTATGCCACGAGATGATCAGACGCGTATTACCAAAGAAATCCTCTTTTGACAACTTAATCCAGGAAGATGTGTCTCTTCTGATGAGTCACATCAATTCCTACACAAGAAAAAAGCTGAACGACCAGTCTGCCAACCAGTTGTTCAGCTTCCTTTACGGTGAGGATACCTTGGCTAAGCTCGGCATTAAGGTAATCCCCGCTAATGAGATCAATCTCACACCATATCTGCTGAAAAAATAAACTGATCGGACTGCCATCCGGATTCATAAGCACTGCCATTAGGGGTGGAATTTAATCTTGCAAAAAAAGAAAGATGAATTCGACCTCCGCTTAAAGTGCGTCTTTTTTCAGAGCAGAAATTGATCTGGGGTTATCTTATCACGCCTCAACAACTGGTTCAATCTATTTGGTTTTGTAAGTTCCAGTTTGGAAACGTAAATTCCGCTAAAATCATGATTTCTTGATATGCCGGAATTTAGTCTTGCAAGAACTTTTAGGAACAGGGGTTTACTTTTGCAAACTGGAAGTCAGTTTTCCAATTCAGCCTCAACAAAACAAGAGGCATCGGTGTATGCCCTCAGAAAGGTATGGATGGAGAACATATGAAGAAGGAAACGGTAGTATGGATTACGAAGTATTTACTGGATTTTATGTATTTTGCAGGAATTGTGGCGACAGTGACATTACCATGGTCGATAAAATGGATCGCCAGAGTATTTCAATATGAAGTATTCGCGGAGCAGTACAAGGAGTCAGTGCTCATCTATTTCATTCTTGGCATTCTGGCAATTCTGATCATCGGTGAGCTGCGCAAGATGTTTCGAACCGTGTTAGCTGACGACTGCTTTGTCAGAGAGAATGTGGTCAGCTTACAGAGGATGGGAACCTACAGCTTTATCATTGCAATTATCTGTCTGCTGAGAACCGTGTTGTATCTGACGGTGACAATGCTGACGTTGGTACTGGTATTCGTGATAGCGGGGCTTTTCAGTAAAGTACTGGCATTTGTGTTTGATAAGGCAATTGATTACAAGGAAGAGAATGACCTTACGGTGTAGAAAGGCTGGTTTTATATGGCAATAGTAATTAATCTGGATGTAGTGATGGCGAAGCGTAAGGTCGGGCTGACGGAGCTGGCGAAAGATGTGGACATCACATTGGCGAACCTGTCTATCCTGAAGAATAACAAGGCAAAAGCAGTCAGGCTCTCCACCCTGGATGCAATCTGCAAGGCACTGGACTGTCAGCCGGGAGATATTCTGGAATATGTAGCGGATGACGAAGCACAGCCAGAGAATGAACAGTAACATAGTAGTCTAAGAGGCTTAGACGTAATAAATATAATAAAAAGATGAGGAATAAAAGAATGGAAGAGAACACAAAAAGCCTGATTAAGCAGCAGGCTTGGGAAAGTGCGCCCAAAATGCACATAAGCTGCTTGTTATATGCAATTTTTTATACTTTTTGCCTGTATCAGAACAGGTCTGGAATTACATTCCCTTTTTACGTAGGCGGGACCTTATTCTTCTTTGGATTTTATTTGAAAAAGTCTGGGGTTACTGTCGTAAAAGACAATCGATTCTGGACGGTTGCACTGATTCTCCTTGGAGTGATTAACTGCACAACGGATTCCTATGTATTGATTGGCTTGAACCGTTTACTGGGAATTGTGCTGTTTGCAGTGTGGATGTTACAGATGCTGCTGGGGCAAAAGACACAGAAATGGCGCATGGGAACCTGGTGCAGAGAGATATGGAGAGTATTCTGGGGAAGCCTGTGCAAAATATCAGCGCCTTTTACAGAGGCAATTGCTTATAGAAAGGCACAGAATCCCAAACCTAAGGATGAACAGAAGATACAGAAACGTAATCGGGTGATTCTGGCTGTCGTAATAGGAATTGCCGTGAGTATTCCTATTTTATGTATTGTCGGAGTATTGCTGCTTTGTGCAGATGCCGTTTTTTATCAGATGTTCTGCGATATGTTTGACTGGGTATTGCAGTGGCACATACCAGAATGGATCAGTAATGGTGAGGTATTTCGGGTTCTGCTTATGGTAGTGATATGCTTTGTATATACCTATGGAATGCTTGCCTTTTGCAGGAAAAGACAGTCTCAGGAAGAGGCGGTACAGGAGAGCCGTCCTCAGTGGGATGCCTATGTTGCGATCACGGCAGCAGTATTGATTACCGCATTGTATGTATTGTTCTGTGGTGTACAGATATTTGGTCTTTTTCTTGGTAAAATGAGTCTTCCTAAAGGATACACATATGCAGAATATGCCAGAAGCGGCTTCTTCCCATTGCTTTTTGTATGCATTTTCAATATGTGTCTGGTGCCGGCGTGTCATGCTTTCTTTGCCAGATCCAGAGTATTGAATCTTCTGCTGGCAATAATCTGTGGCTGTACTTATATCATGATTGCATCCAGTGCGTACCGTATGATATTATATATCAACTGTTATGGAATGACTTTTCTAAGATTGGCAGTATTGTGGACGCTGGCGGTTATGGTAATGCTGACAGCAGGAATGATTTATGACATTCATCATGAGGATTTTATGCTGTTTCGTTATTTACTGATCGTTGTCACATTGGGGTATCTTGGATTTGCCATGTTGCATCCTGATTATTGGGTTGCAAGATACAATATCGCAACAATAGAGCAGGGGGGAGCAGCAGATGCCTATTATCTACAGACGAGACTTTCCGCGGATGCAGCGCCGGCAATCGCGGCTATGGATAATGTGGAGATAGAGGAGACAGGATACAGGCTGGAGAATCTTCAAAGAGAGTATTTCAAGAGAATACAGGAAGAAAATGAGCAAATGCACATCCGAAACTGGAATCTTAGTCGTGCAGCAGCAGGGTATTATGCGAAAAAGGCATTGGTCAATTGACCTATGCCTTTTTAAAACGCTCTGATACTTTATAGTTATTTTTGCCTTTTTTCTTTACGTCGTAGAGAACCGTGTCTGCCCGTGCCAGATAATCCCACAGACGGTTCAAGGGTTCAGGAATACGATTGCAGCAGCCCTGGGATAAGGTAACGTGATCTTCCCCAAGCTGGCTTATTGCCGGCAGCTTTACACTGACAGTTGAAAGCTTGAGCTGATTCATGATTTCCTTAATTTCGTCCACACTCTTATCATAGTAGACCAGAACAAATTCATCCCCGCCATATCTGGCAGCAAATACATTGGAATATTCTTCCGTAATTCTGGACAGGAGATCTGCTACGGCAGTCAGATAATGATCGCCTTCCATGTGTCCATAAGTGTCATTTACTGATTTAAAGAAATCTATATCCAGAATCTCAATACCAAAGTTGACCTGATTCTTCAGTGCTTTGGACAGAGTCTCTTCTGCGTAATTGTTCAGATAAGCCCGGTTGGGCAGACCAGTCAGAGCATCGTGCTGGGACTGTACCATAAGCTGTTCGTTAAGGAGCAGCATTTCCTGTTGCAGCTTCTGCACACGCAGACGTTCTTTATGAACGGTTTCAGCATGCAGCACAGATTCTGAATTCTGTGTTCCGCTGTCATGGTAAAGCTGTATGAAAAGCTGGGAAAAATACCGGTAGGAATTGTCATCCCGTAACTGGGTGGCACATTCAATTCTTTTTCCCAGGAAAATACTGTAGATATAGAATGGTGCATGATCCTCTTTGCATTTTTGCAGATAATAATCCAGAATCTTGACCAGTTCCTTATATTTCTCAAGTTTCATATATAATTGAATGAGAGCAGTAATATCTGATAAATAAGTAGTATAGGCATCACTGCTGTGAAAATCACTCAGGGTAATCTCCAGATGATGATTCATCAGTTCCATATCCTGATTTGCATAGGCTAAGGCAGCCAGATACACATGTGTGGTGAAAAGGATGTATTCGCCGCCTTTTTCATGAATCAGCTCCAGGTTGTGCAGGATCTTACGTCCACATTCATTGGCTTTCTCCAGTTGACCAATAGAAAGCAGACAGTGTCCTTTATTACAAAGCAGGTTGTTAAGCTCATCAAGATATATACATGGTTCTGGTGAAGTGGGATCTTTGAGAAAATATTTCTCAGCCTCTTCGTAATAATATAGAGCACGGTTATAGACCAGGCTGCGATGAAAGACATCTGCGAGATTCAGGGTTGCCAGGGCTTGTACATGATCAAAATGATACTGGTTGCAATAATCAATGCTTGAAAGATAATAGTCAACAGCCTGGGAACCGTTTCCTGTTGAAGCTGTGAAAATGCCAAGCATGTTGTAGGAACGTGCCACTAATTCATATTCCTGCGTATTTTGTTGATATTTGATTCCTTCCATGGCACAGCTGACTGTGTTAATATGATCGTTCACACAGGCATAGTACTGCATCATACAATAGTAAGCCTGGGCGAAGAGGTAATCAGACTGCTCAGAAGCAGCATAAGCAAAAAGCCGGTCACAGTATGGCTTATATTCCTGCTGTCTGGATGTTCGAACCATGTATAGATTAGCTCTTGCCTCTTTTATGCATTCTTCAATTACAGGATCAAAATTAGGCTTCATCTGTTTGTATCCTTTCTTGATGTATACAGCTTTATTATAAAACATTCGGATATAATTTGTATAGGAGAATTGGCAAAATACACAAAAAATATAAAATCTATACAAGAACACCAAGTTTACAGAAAATTCAAAATAATTTGAAAAATTTACATAATTACTATAAAGTTCTGACAATAAGCTCCGATATATATAGCATAAGGGGAGTAGTTAACATATAAGGTGTCTGTAAAAGGACGACATAACAAGGCGTGTGTGGACTTGAGGGGGTCTGCACCGGTATGAGGGAGAATATGTTATGGAGGTAAAGAGTGCGAGTACCGCTTTACAGCTCAACAGTGCTGCTTCAGCAGTAGAAAATGGCAGTTCAGGCGGCAATAACAGACAACACACCAGAAAAATCGAAGCAGTATTGCTCGAAGAGAAACCAGAGCAGGAGGAAGAATCTGTAAAAGTATCGATTTCGGCAGCAGGCATGAGGGAGAGCCTGAAGCTGGAGAAGCAGGCTGCCAAAGAAGAAATGGCAAGCGCTACGGAGATTGAAGAGATGATGAAGAAGATGGAAGGACTGTCCAGTCAGGTCATCAATGGTAATTTCTCCATGACAGACAGATTGAATTTCCAGAGAGAAATCAAAGAGCTTACCCTGGAATTGAGCCGCGCAGGCGGTAACGGAATTTCTTTTACAAAAAATGATAACGTCCAGCTTTCCCAGAAGATGAATGACTTAACCAGAATGATCAATGAAGCGGCTGTATATCACAGAAACGCTTCAGCAGTATTTATGGTAAAGAACCGGCAGACAGCAGGCATGCAGAGGACATTCCTTGATATTGCCATCTGATATTTTATTAAAATCCGATATAACACTGTATCAGAGTTGCTGCTAAGGGAGAGAATATTGTATAGCAGATACCCGTTGTTTTGAAGACAGCGGGTATTTGTTTTTTGGAATAAAATAAGGTATAATGGTTCTTACCAAAGACAATCGATAAAGGAGGATTCTGTCTGGATGGAGCGTAAATTTAAAGATTTGTATTTAGCAGGTGAGGTCGAATTTGAAGCAATTGATGATTACAGTTATGAGTGGGGCATGAGTGATGAAGAGTGCACATTGGCGCAGTACCTTGGTCTGAATGAAGAGGAAGAGGATGCCTGGGTCAGTGACAGTGAGGATGCACTGAAGGAATTGCTGGATAAGCAGAAAGGAATATCTTAACTTGTACACAGATCGTAGTAGAATAAAATACATATCTAAAACAAAAATGGCTTTACTTTAGCAAACTAAAGTAAAGCCATGCTTATTCTCTATACAACACTATAACACAAGTCAAAATATAAGTCTAGAATTAAATTATTTTTCACGTATAATAACTCTTGTAACTCAAATATATAACCCCGGAATGGGAAGTGTGTATGGAAAGTGACACATGTGTCACTATGGAGGTAATGTTAAAAGATGAGAGAAGAAGAACATTTACAGGAATGTCGTGAACTGATTGCGGAGAATATCAGACGGTATGAGGCACAGGTCGAGGAAAGGCACAGACAGACGCAGGAACTGGTCAAGGCTGTACAGAGCGGCAATGTGGAATTGTATGATCAGATGTTTACATCCCAAAGTCTGGAGGAACACAGCAGGAATCAGCTGGCACATAATAAGGCGGCATATGAGAAGCCTTTCTTTGGGCGAATTGATTACAGGAATCTGGATGAACGCCTGCATGAGTCCATTTATATTGGCAAGCATGGCATACAGAAGGATAAGACACATATGGTCATCGTAGACTGGCGGGCACCCATTGCCACAGTATATTATGAGAATGAACTGGGGCAGGGAAGTTATCAGATACCGGATGGCAGCAGTTATCGCATTGACCTGGAGCTGAAACGTACCTATGACATTGAAAACGGCAAATTACAGGGATTTTACGACAGTGACGTGGCGGCAAATGATGAGCTTCTGGTCAAATACCTGAGCAAGAACAGAGATGTGGTATTAGGTGATATCATTGCAACCATTCAGAAGGAGCAGAACGAGATTATCCGTTCCAGCCCTTTTCATAATGTGATTGTACAGGGCGTAGCCGGAAGCGGGAAGACCACTGTTGCAATGCATCGTATTTCCTATATGATGTACAATTATAAAGACCGTTTTACTTCCAATGAATTCTGTATCGTGGGTGGCAGTGACATTCTGATAGACTACATTACAGGCGGATTGCCTGAGCTGGATGTATATGATGTGAAGCATATGAGAATGGATGAGCTGCTGGCACATCTGCTGCATAAGGAATGGAAGAAGAAATACCGGCTTGTAGAAGCCAACCCATCCTGGGCATGGAAGAGCAAGATGCTGTTTGCAAGAGAACTGGAACAGTATATGGAGCGGCTTCGTAATCATATTTTGGGCAATTGTGCAGTTCAGGATGAAGAGATTGGTATGCTGCTTTCTGCAAAGAATAATGAAAGATTTATCCATGAGAATCCACAGTATTCTATTAATAAGCTGCTGGTTCTTCTGGATGAACGCTTACGGGCAAGGATTAAGCTTCAGACCATGCATCATGAGGATGAAAGGATGTATGGACGTAAGCAGGCAGAATATAAGAATTATTTTAGCAGTCATCAGTATAAGGGAAGTCTGCTTACGATTTATGGGCATTTCCTGGACAGCTATGGTGCATCTTATTATATTGATATGACTCCTGTGAAAGAGAGACTGGATAAGGGACAGTTTGATGTATATGATGTGGCTGCTCTTTTATTAATCTATTATCGGGCAGTACAGAAGAAACCGGATGAAGAATTTGGACAGATTTTTATTGATGAAGCACAGGATTTTGGACCAATCGTATATTATGCACTGAGAACTGTATTACCGGATTGTTTCTTTACCATTATGGGGGACGTATCACAGAATGTAAATTATGAATGTGGCATGAATGACTGGCGGGATATGAAGGAGAAGATATTTTGCCAGAATACGGATGAATTTCGTCTTTTGTCCAAGAGTTATCGAAATACCATTGAGATATCAGAGTTTGCGGGCAGGATATTAGACCGTGCATCCAGAGGCACCTATAAGATAGAGCCGGTAATCCGTCATGGGGAGCCGGTAAGGACGATAGAGGCAGTATCACAAAAGGCATTGGTTAAAGAGGTTGTCAGAATCATTACAGAGGTTCTAAAGAAAGGCTATGAGACCATATCTGTTGTATGTTTCTCACAGGAAGAGGCAGACAGGGTGAAGCCGCTGCTTGGCGCACATATACAGCAGACACTGGTTGATTCGGATAAAGCAGGATTTAACAGAGGTGTCATGGTATTGACAGTGCCGCAGACTAAGGGACTTGAATTTGACTGTGTTCTGTTGTGGAGACCGGATATGAAAGGATATCAGGAGAATCCCCGTTATGCCAAGCAGCTTTATGTTGCCGCAACCAGAGCCTTGCATGAGCTGTATATAATGGAGTATACTGGATAATAAAGTAAGAACAGTTTTCAGGTTACTGAAAGGCGTGGTAACAAAAATGCAAAAGATTACACCGGATTATGCCAAATGGAGAAAAATACTATATAAATTCAATGTATCCTTTACAATTTGTATTTTGATACTGGAGATAGTCATATTTATGATATTGAAAGAACAGGACAGCATAGATCAGCCCCTGCCTGTATATCTTTTTCTTTTTATGCTGTTACCGACTGTATTGAATGTAAGTGCAGTTGTATTGGAGGGCAGATTGGAGAGACATTTTGCAAAGGATGAGCGGATACTGAATTACATTCCGGCTCTTACCATGATGTTTCTGATTACAGTAACAGCTGCAGTACATTTCGTGTTCAGTAATACATTGACGCTGTTCTGTCTGCCGATTCTTATTACAATCGTATTCAGTGATACGAAGCTGTCCAAGACAGTTATGGCAGCCGGACTGGGGAGTGTCACTTTTACCTTGTTCTATCGTTGGCTGTGGCTGCATATGGGCTGGAGAGAGGCAGATGATCATCTGATTCCGGAGGCTGCAATCGCTTATATTGTAATTGCTGTGGCAGGGCTGATGGCGATAGCTCTGGATAGAATGATTGCGGAAAAAGACAGAGACCTTGTCAAAGCATTGGAAGCGTCGGAACTGGCAAAAGAACAGGCGCAGGCTGCCAATCGTGTGAAAAGTGACTTCCTTGCCAATATGTCTCATGAAATCAGAACTCCTATCAATGCCATTATGGGCATGAATGAGATGGTCCTTCGTGAAGAAGAGAATCAGGAGATTTATGGATATGCTTCCAGCGTACATGTGGCAGCTAATACATTACTGACGATTGTCAATGATATTCTGGATTTTTCCAAGATTGAATCAGGTAAAATGGAGATTATTCCTACGGAGTATGAGCTTGGCTCACTGATTAATGACAGCTACAATATGGTTGCAGAGAGACTGGAAAAGAAAGGGTTAGAATCAGAAGTATTGTGCGAAGAGACGCTGCCCAGGATTTTAAGGGGAGATGAAGTGCGCATCCGCCAGATATTCACCAATCTTCTTACAAATGCCGTGAAATATACAGAGACCGGGAAAGTGACCATAAATGTAAAGGGAACAATGCAGGGGGATTGCCTGCAGCTCATTTTGCAGGTAAAAGATACAGGAATTGGCATCAAGCCTGAGAATCTGGATAAGCTCTTCCATAAATTTGAACGATTGGATACATCCAGAAATTATAATATAGAAGGTACAGGACTTGGGCTTAGCATTACACATCAGCTGGTAGAACTGATGCATGGCTCCATTCAGGTACAGAGTGTATATGGAGAGGGCTCCTGCTTCACTGTTACATTACCGCAGACAATCGTGGACCATACTCCGATTGGCAGAATTAATGATTACCATGCTGTTGCCATGACCGGATATCGAGAAAGCTTCCGGGCGCCGCAGGGCAGGATTCTGGTTGTAGATGATGTGGAAATGAATCTGATGGTTATCCGTAATCTGTTGAAAAGGACACAGCTGCAGATTGATACGGCAATGAGTGGACAGCAGTGCCTGAATATGGTCAGACAAAAGGCATATGATGTGATTTTTATGGATCATATGATGCCTGAAATGGATGGGGTACAGACACTGGAACAGATGAAGGCAATGCCGGATTCCCTGAATAATGACACGCCGGTTATTATGCTGACCGCCAATGCATTGACAGGAATGCGGGAAGAGTATCTTAAACTTGGTTTCAGAGATTATCTTGCCAAGCCGATACAGGGTAATCGGCTGGAGAAGCTTCTGATTAAGTATCTTCCGTCAGAGAAGGTATCCATACAGGAAGATGAGCCGGTACAGCTGCAGACACCGGACAAGGAAGCCGGCGCAGAATCCACAGGTGGTCTTATGCGGATTCTGTTAGTGGATGATGATACCATGAGTCTGTATCTGGCTGAGAAGTTCCTAAAGGAACAGGGATATGATGTAAAGAAAGCTGCTTCCGGGGCAGAAGCCTTAAAATATCTACAGGAGAATACTGTACAGCTTATTCTGTTGGATATGGAGATGCCACAGATGAATGGACAGGAGACCTTGGGGCGATTAAAGAGTAGTCCTGCAACTGCACAGATTCCGGTTATACTTCTGTCAGCTTCGGAGAATCTGGAAGAGGAAGCAGAGAGTTGGAAGAATCAGATTGTAGGTATAATTCATAAGCCATTTCTTCCGGCGGATTTCCTACAGGCTGTGGAAAAGGCGCTCAGACAGGACAAGAAGCTGGTTGACCGGCTGACTTTCCTTGATACAGAGTCTGGAATCCGGTATTGTGCGCAAAGTGAAGAAGTATATGAGAAAGTACTGCATTCCTATCTGGATTCAGACAAAACAGAAGAAATAGAGCAGTATTATCAGGATAAGGACTGGAAGAACTATCAGGTTCTGGTTCATGCCCTGAAGAGTAAATCCCTGTCTATCGGAGCAGAAGAGCTGGCAGAGGGCGCCAGAGCCCTGGAAGCTGCTGCCAGAGAAGGCAGGACAGATTATATTATGGAGCATCATGAGGAAGTTATGAACAGTTACCGCAATCTGCTGAATCTGCTAAGAAGGGAGCAGCAGTCGTAAATACTTAGCAATATTTGAACATTACATCACAATTTTTAAAGAGATAAACCCCCGGATTTTGCTTACAATGAACCTAAGGAAATGAAACAGTACATGTAACAAATATGGAGGGGTGACGAAATGGCAGATATTGCGAAGAAAGAATATCGAAATGTTTTTGCGGAATTGGGGATTCATCAGGCTGAGGTAGAAACACGCTTACAGGAAATCATCCGATTCTATTTCTATGGAGAAGAGCAGGAAAGAGTATACTACCCCGTAGGGGAAGATATGGCATATATTATGGACACAGGTAATCTGGATGTCAGAACAGAGGGCATGTCTTATGGAATGATGCTGTGTGTGCAGCTGGATATGAAGAAGGAATTTGACTGTCTCTGGAAGTGGGCGAAGACCTATATGTATATGGCAGAGGGTGAAAATGAAGGATATTTTGCCTGGTCCTGTGCCATAGATGGTACCAAGAATGCGTATGGGCCCGCTCCGGATGGAGAAGAATTCTTTGCCATGGCTCTGTTCTTCGCATCCCATAGATGGGGAGATGGAGAGGGAATCTATGCCTATGCGCAGGAAGCCAAGGCAATCCTGAGAGCCTGCTTACATAAGGGAAGTGAGGGAAGGCAGGGCGCTCCCATGTGGAACCTGCAGAATCATCAGATTCTGTTCGTACCCGGTATTGATTTTACAGATCCTTCTTATCATTTACCACATTTCTATGAACTGTTCAGTAAGTGGGCGGATGAGGAAGACCGGGATTTCTGGGCGCAGGCAGCAGTGGCAAGCCGTAAATATCTGGTGCAGGCATGCTCGCCCATCACAGGTATGTCCGCAGAATATGCAGAGTTTGATGGTAGTCCTATGAGCAGAAAGCTTGGCTGGTCCAATGACAGACATGACTGGTTCTATAGTGATTCTTACCGCACAGTAGCCAATATCGGTCTGGATTATGAATGGTTCGGTATTGATGAAGGACAATGTGCTGCGGTAGACAGATTACAGGAATTTCTGCTGGAAGATGCCAGAAGAAATCAGTTTCACACCTATGAAATCAATGGTACCGTGGCACAAAGCGATGTACTGCATCCTGTAGCCATTATTGCTACAGTAGCGCAGGGGTCTCTGGCTGCCAACAATCCATTTACGAATGAATGGATAGAGCGTTTCTGGAACACACCCATGCGCACCGGAGTGAGAAGATATTATGATAATTGCCTGTATTTCTTTGCATTTCTTGCTTTAAGCGGCAAATACCGTATTTGGTAAAAGGCAGGGTGAGGCAGCAACGATACTTGAAATGTTGCGGAACGGTTGTTATACTGTAACTATTCAGAAGCTTGTAAATAAGGTCTGGATAGTTACAGTTTTTTTGCGTATAAGGAGGCATCAGAAGTGGATCTCTTTGAATATATGAAACAGACCAACCTTGAGAAAGAAGCACCTCTTGCAGCAAGACTCAGACCCACTACACTGGATGAAGTAGTAGGTCAGTCACACATCATTGGAAAAGACAAGCTGCTGTACCGTGCGATCAAGGCGGATAAATTAAGCTCTATTATCTTCTATGGACCGCCGGGAACAGGGAAGACGACACTTGCCAAGGTCATTGCAAATACAACAAGTGCAGAATTTACCCAGATCAATGCTACCATAGCCGGTAAGAAGGATATGGAAGAGGTCATTCAGAAGGCAAAAGACACCATGGCTATGTATGGCAAGCGTACCATACTCTTTATTGATGAGATACACCGTTTTAACAAAAGCCAGCAGGATTATCTGTTGCCTTTTGTAGAAGATGGAACGATCATTCTCATAGGAGCTACTACAGAGAACCCCTATTTTGAAGTGAATGGCGCTTTGATATCACGTTCTGTTATTTTTGAACTGAAACCTCTGGATAAGGAAGATATCAAACAACTGATTCATCGTGCGGTCTATGATAAAGAGAAAGGCATGGGAGCCTTTGATGCTGTAATAGATGAGGATGCACTGGAATTTCTGGCGGATCTGTCAGGGGGAGACGCAAGACATGCATTGAATGCCATAGAGCTTGGTGTTATGACCACAGACAGAAGTGAGGATGGTAAGATCCATATTACATTGGAAGTAGCACAGGAGTGTATACAGAAGCGGCGCGTACTTTATGATAAGAACGGAGATAATCACTATGATACGATTTCTGCTTTTATTAAGAGCATGCGTGGATCAGATCCTGATGCAGCGGTCTATTATCTGGCAAAGATGCTATATGCCGGCGAAGAAGTGGCTTTCATAGCCAGACGTATCATGATATGTGCTTCTGAGGATGTGGGGAATGCAGATCCGCGGGCACTGACCGTTGCCGTATCGGCAGCACAGGCTGTAGAGCGCATCGGCATGCCGGAGGCACAGATTATTCTGTCACAGGCAGCAACTTATGTGGCATGTGCACCTAAGAGTAATTCAGCCTGCAATGCTATCTTTGCAGCCAACGAAGAAGTAAGAAGAAGTGGCAATCTGCCAATACCTGCGCATCTACAGGATGCACATTATAAAGGAGCAGCGAAGTTGGGACACGGGACAGGATATAAATATGCACATGATTATCCGAATCATTATGTGGAACAGCAGTATTTACCATATGAATTGACGGGCAAGAAATATTATGAGCCGTCCTGGAATGGCTATGAAGCCAAGATTCGTGAGCATATGAAACGGATCAAGGACGAGGCGAAGCAAAAGGAAGATTAAGAAAATGCAGGAGCTGATTAAAACAGCTCCTGCATTAGATATTTATAGATACTCTGATTTTTCTTCTGCCAACTGTCACAGATTGAGGCTGCCATATCTTCCGTTGGGACAGACAGCTTGATATTGACCAGTTCTACATCTTTTTCACGGGCAATCAATTGAGCCTCGAATTCACCGGAAGTAGCCTTATAGTAGGTTGAGGTGATGGAGGCTTCATTTTTTAATTCCAGATGTTTCTCATCCAGAAAGGCATCAATATCTGCAATGATGGCTTCCCCGATACGATTACCGAAGTAAGAGAGTGTATTGCGTCCCTCATCTGTAATGGAGAAATAAGTCCGGTTCATCGTAGTGTCAGCTTTGATCAGTTCTGTATCCTGCAGATCGGAGATGACTTCCTGTAATGTCAGAAAGTTCGTATATTCTTTTTCAAGGATGAATTCACTGATCTGTGCGTAGGTCAGCTTGAATTTCACTTTATTGAGCATGTAAAGAACGATGAGCTTATAGAGTGTCAATGGATCTTGTGTCATGAATATCACGTCCCTTTCATTGATTAGTTGATTCGTAATATCTGCCCTGCCAGGAATCCCGCAGCCGCAGCTGTTGATGGAGTGTATTGAGTACATGACGTTTATTCAGACTCCATGCAGGTGCAAGCAGCAGCTCCTTTGGCCCATCACCGGTTACACGGTGAATAACGATGTCAGGTGACAGAACCTCCAGACAGGTAATTACAATATCAATATACTCCTCCAGAGACAGAATATCAAAAGTTTTTTGCTCATAGAGGGCAGCCAGATCTGTATTCTTCAATACATGAAGAAGCTGTAGTTTGATACCGTCTATATGGCAGGAATTCAGATAGTTACAGGTCTTTATCATCATTTCTTTCGATTCATGGGGAAGCCCCAGGATGACATGGACAATAACAGGAACCGAGATTGCATGAAGACGGTTTAGTGCTTCTTCAAATGTACTAAGAGGATAGCCTCTGCGTATAAATCTTGCAGTCTCTTCGTGCATCGTCTGTAAACCCAGTTCAACCCAGATAAATTTATCAGGATAGGAGTCTTTTAACGAACTTAACAGAGCTATCACATCATCGCCCAGACAATCCGGTCTTGTGGCAATGGAGATACCGACTACATCCGGTTCTTCCAGCGCCTCGGTATAGAGGCTGCGCAGCCGCCCGGTGGGGGCATAGGTGTTCGTATAGGATTGAAAGTATGCAATGAAACGATTGCCTGTTTTTTTCGTGTGGAAATAGGAAAGACCTTCCAGAAGCTGCTGGCGTATGGAGTACTTCCCGCAGGCAGAGGCAGCAGGACTTGCAAAGTCCCCACTGCCGCCTGCACTGCAGAATATGCATCCACCTGTCCCAAGCGTGCCATCACGGTTAGGACAGGTCATACCTGCATCCAGGGCTATTTTATAGATTTTCTCACCATATTGGTGTTTTAATTCATAATCGAGAGAATGATAGGGCTTGTCTCCCCAGCGTAAAGGATTCATCTTAGCGTCTGATGTGGGATTTAACAGCTTCAGCTACCAGCTCGGCAACCTTGGGGTTAAATGCTTCCGGCATAATGTTGTCTTCGTTCAGTTCATCATCAGGAACCAGACCTGCAATGGCATTGGCAGCAGCAAGCTTCATCTCTTCTGTAATCTGTGTGGCACGTCCTTCCAGGGCACCCTTGAAGATACCTGGGAAAGCGACAACGTTATTGACCTGATTCGGGAAGTCGCTTCTGCCGGTTCCTACGACTTTTGCACCAGCAGCCTTGGCAACATCCGGCATAATCTCAGGAACAGGGTTAGCCATAGCGAACAGAATAGAGTCTTTTGCCATGGAAGCTACCATTTCAGGAGTTACGATATTAGGAGCAGATACACCTACGAAGATATCAGCGCCTTTTAATGCATCAGCAAGGGAACCTGTCTCATGGTTGGGATTGGTGATCTTTGCCATCTTTTCCTGCATCCAGTTAAGCCCCTTAGTTGTGGTATCTACGATACCTACCTTGTCACACATGATGACATTGGTGAAGCCATAAGTCAGAAGAAGTCTTGTGATAGCGACACCGGCACTTCCTGCGCCATTTACAACGACCTTGCAGTTCTCTTTCTGCTTGCCTACAACCTTCAGCGCATTGATAATACCTGCAAGGACAACGATTGCAGTACCATGCTGGTCATCATGGAAAACAGGAATATCCAGAATTTCCTTTAATCTCTCTTCAATTTCAAAACAGCGGGGAGCTGAGATATCTTCCAGATTGATTCCGCCGTAAGCAGGCGCAAGCCAGGTAACAGCCTTGATGATTTCTTCTGTATCCTGTGTATCCAGGCAGATGGGTACCGCATTGACTCCACCAAATTCCTTGAACAGAACGGCTTTGCCTTCCATAACGGGCATAGCGGCATAAGGTCCGATGTTGCCAAGTCCCAGAACGGCACTGCCATCAGATACAACGGCAACAGTATTTGCCTTCATCGTATATTTGTAGGCAGCTTCCTTATCCTGGGCGATTACCTTACAAGGCTCTGCAACGCCGGGGGTATAGGCAAGAGATAAGTCCTCTCTTGATTTTACGGGAGTTTTGGAGACAGTTTCCAGCTTTCCGTTCCATTTTTCATGAAGTTCCAGTGCTTTTTCCTGAATAGTCATAAGTACACATCTCCTAGTATTTTAGATTTTTAACTTCATTATAATGTAAGAAACAGGTCTTAGCAATAAATTCTTCTTCCTATTTTAGAAAAAGTGCGCTATAATAGGTAAGGCAGCACATTCTGCTGCGTCACATGAACATATTACACAAATGTCGTATATATGTATCTGAAAAATACAGCATATCCAAAGAAAGAATAAGTAACAACCCCAATTATAAAAGGCAGAAGATATTCATAATGGAACGTATATAGATATGGAGGAAGGTATGAGAGAAAAATACGAATCTCTTGCATTGGCTGATTTACGTGCAATCGCCAAAAACAGAGGCATTAAGGGAACCAGCGGGCTGAAGAAGGCGCAGTTGGTGGAACTGATGCTTGCTGAAGATGAAAAGGACAAGGCTGCCGGCAAGGATGTAGAGCCAAGACCAGTGTTACGTGCGCCGGGAGAAGTCAGGGAAGAACGCCCCGAAGAGAAATTCCCCGCAGAACTGGACAGCGGTATGGCTGCAAACGGCATTCTGGAAGTCATGCCAGACGGATTTGGTTTTATCCGCTGTGAGAACTTCCTGCCCGGTGAAAATGACGTTTATGTAGCGCCTAGTCAGATTCGCCGCTTTAATCTCAAGACAGGCGATGTTATTGTAGGAAATACCAGAGTAAAGACACAGAATGAGAAGTTCAGTGCATTATTATATGTGAAGAAGGTCAACGGATTACCACCTGAGCTTGCATGTAAACGCCGCAATTTTGAGGACATGACTCCGATTTTCCCAAATGAAAGAATCAGACTGGAGACAGCAGGGGCGAGTGTTGCCATGCGAATCATGGATCTGATGAGCCCTGTGGGAAAAGGCCAGCGTGGTATGATCGTGTCACCGCCAAAGGCTGGTAAAACAACACTGTTAAAGGAAGTTGCCCAGTCCATCAAGAAGAATTCACCGGAGATGCATCTGATCATTCTGCTGATTGATGAGCGTCCGGAGGAAGTAACAGATATCCGTGAAGCAATAGAAGGACCGAATGTAGAAGTCATTTATTCCACCTTTGATGAATTGCCGGAGCATCACAAGCGTGTATCCGAAATGGTCATAGAGCGTGCCAAGAGACTGGTAGAACATAAGAAAGATGTATGTATCCTTCTGGACAGCATTACCAGACTGACAAGAGCCTATAACCTGACCGTGCCACCCAGTGGAAGAACACTTTCCGGTGGTCTTGATCCGGCAGCTCTGCATATGCCCAAGAGATTCTTCGGTGCAGCCAGAAATATGCGGGAAGGAGGCAGCCTTACCATTCTTGCAACAGCACTGGTAGATACAGGTTCCAAGATGGATGATGTGGTATATGAAGAGTTCAAGGGAACAGGTAATATGGAAATGGTACTGGATCGCAGACTTTCCGAGAGGAGAGTGTTCCCTGCCATTGATATTCCCAAATCCGGTACGAGACGTGAAGATCTGTTGTTGACACCGGATGAACTGGAGGCAATTAATATTATCCGAAGAGCCCTCAATGGACTGAAACCGGAAGAGGCAGTAGATAAGATACTTGACCTTTTCTCCAAGACCAAAGACAACATGGAATTCGTCAATACTGTAAAGAAGATGAAATTCATATAAAAAAGACTTGCATATCATAAAAAGCTATGTTATACTGAGTAAGCTGTTTATGAGAACATAAGTAAATGAAAAAGAAGATTTTATCTATAGAGAGGTGAAAAACATGAGAGAAGGAATCCATCCTAATTACTATCAGGCAACTGTTACATGCAACTGCGGTAACACATTCGTAACAGGATCTACAAAGCCTGAAATCCACGTTGAAGTTTGTTCAAAATGCCATTCATTCTACACAGGTCAGCAGAAGGCTGCATCAGCTCGTGGACGTATTGATAAGTTCAATAAGAAGTACGGCGTAGAAAGCAAATAAGAAACGTTCAGAAGGTTGAGGTAAGATTTTATCTCAACCTTATTTTTAGTTCATAGGATATGTGACAGACTCGGAGGACTATATGGCTAAGAAGAAACAAACACATTATTCCGGTATCGGCGGACAGGCTGTATTGGAAGGTGTGATGATGAAGAATAGAGATAAATATGCAGTGGCTGTACGCAAGCCCAACGGTGAGATTGATGTAGAGGTCGAGGAATACAAGGGCGTATGCGGAGATAAGAAGTTTGCGAAGCTGCCGTTTATCCGTGGCGTATTTGCTTTTATTGATTCCCTGATACTGGGAATGAAGGTAACGACTTATTCTGCTTCCTTCTATGAGGAAGAGGATGAGAAGCCAAGTAAGACGGAAGGGAAGCTGGAGAAGCTTCTGGGTAACAAGGCAGATGATATCATGATGACTTTTACCGTGATTTTATCCGTAATCATTGCGGTGGCGCTCTTCATACTCCTGCCCCTGTTCCTTTCAGACCTGCTTGGTAAATACATCCGCAATGCCAGCGTGATTGCAATTATCGAGGGACTGATCAGAATACTGATTTTCATTGCGTACATCGCTGGAATCTCTCTTATGAAAGATATTAAAAGGCTCTATATGTATCATGGGGCAGAACATAAATGTATCAACTGTATTGAAAAAGGCAGACCACTTACAGTAAAAGACGTAAAGCGAAGCTCCAGACAGCATAAGCGTTGTGGAACAAGCTTCCTGTTATTTGTTGTACTGGTAAGTGTTATTGTATTCTTCTTTATCAGAGTGGATAATATGGCACTGAAGCTGATTCTGCGTATCGCACTGGTTCCTGTCATTGCAGGTATTTCCTATGAGATTATCCGCCTGGCAGGCAGAAGTGATAATGTTCTTGTAAGAATCATATCCGCCCCCGGTATGTGGATGCAGAAGCTTACGACCAAGGAGCCGGATGAAGATATGATTGAAGTAGCAATTGCTTCTGTAGAAGCAGTCTTTGACTGGAAGACATACTTAAAAGATACCTTCGGATACGAAGTTGATGACAGCTGGCTGCAGGATACAACCACAGCAGAAGAGCCTTAGCAGGGTTATGGATATGACATACAGGGAATTATATGAATATGGTAGAAAGCAGCTGGAGGATGCAGGAATTGAAGAGGCTGCACTGGATGCCAGACTGCTTCTGGAATATATTTGCCATACAGACAGGAATGCGTTGCTGGTTCATGGAGACAGTGTGCGAAATGATCTGGAAGAACAGTTCTATCGTACAGTAATAGAGAGAAGAGCACAGAGAATCCCCCTGCAGCACATTACAGGTGAGCAGGAATTCATGGGGCTTACTTTTAAGGTGAATGAGTATGTACTGATTCCAAGACAGGATACAGAGATTCTGGTGGAAGAGGCAATGAGATATCTTAGTGATGGTACGCGCATATTGGATATCTGTACCGGCTCCGGATGCATTTTGCTGAGCCTGTTAAAATACAGCAATGAATGTGAAGGCATGGGCGTGGACATTTCAGAAGATGCACTGGCAGTTGCAAGAGAGAATGCCGGCAGACTTGGGATTCAGGCAGATTTCAGACAGAGCGACCTCTTAGAGAAGGTAGAAGGCAGGTTCGATATGATCGTATCGAATCCACCCTATATTGAGACTGACGTGATAGAGACTCTGATGCCTGAGGTCAGGGAACATGAGCCGATGATCGCTCTGGATGGCAAGGCTGATGGGCTGTATTTTTACAGGAAAATAATAGAGCAGTGTCCGGCATATATGACTCGTGGTGCGAGACTGTTCTTTGAAATAGGTTATGACCAGGGCGAAGCAGTAAAAGAACTCATGATACAGAGGGGCTTTATTGAAGTAGAAGTGATACAGGACTACGCGAAGCTGGATCGAGTCGTAACCGGTTGCTGGAATATGGCATAAATATAGATACGCACATAGCAGACCAGTGTCTGTGCAGGTGATTGACAAGGTTAATATTTGGAAAGGCATGGTAATAGAGATGTTTGATAAGTTAGATGATTTGATTGCCCGTTATGAAGAAATCATGAACGAGCTTCATGAGCCTACAGTAGCAGATAATCAGGCAAGATTCCGCTCTCTGATGAAAGAGCAGAGCAACCTGCAGCCTATTGTAGAAGCTTATACAGAATATAAGAAATGCAAAGAGACCGTAGAAGATTCCCTCTCTATGCTGGAATCTGAAAATGACGAAGAAATGCGTGAAATGCTCAAGGAAGAACTCAATGATGCCAAGAAGCGCATTGAAGAATTAGAGCAGCAGTTAAAGATTCTTCTTCTGCCTAAGGACCCTAACGATGATAAGAACGTAATCGTGGAGATTCGTGCGGGCGCAGGCGGAGACGAAGCAGCATTGTTCGCAGCAGAAATCTACCGTATGTATGTACATTATGCAGAGAGCCGCCGTTGGAAGGTGGAGACGATGGAAGTCGAGGAAATCGGTATTGGTGGTATGAAGAGCGTTACATTCATGATCAGTGGACAGGGCGCATATTCTGTAATGAAGTATGAATCCGGTGTACACCGTGTACAGCGTGTTCCTGAGACAGAGTCCGGCGGACGTATCCATACTTCTACAATCAGCGTAGCCGTTATGCCGGAAGTTGATGAAGATATTGACATTAAGATTGAAGATAAGGATATCCGTATTGATGTAATGCGTGCATCCGGTAATGGTGGACAGTGTGTCAACACCACAGACTCCGCTGTACGACTGACTCACTACCCTACAGGTATTGTGGTATACAGCCAGACTGAGAAATCCCAGTTACAGAATAAGGCTAAGGCTTTCGCCCTTCTGCGTGCCAAGCTGTATGATATCGAGCAGCAGCAGAGACATGATGCAGAAGCAGAGATGCGTAGAAGCCAGATTGGTACAGGCGATCGTTCTGAGAAGATCAGAACCTATAATTTCCCTCAGGGACGTGTTACTGACCACAGAATCAACCTGACCCTGTATAAGCTGGATAAGATTATGAATGGTGATATCCAGGAAATCATTGATGCCTGCATCGCAGCCGACCAGGCAGCTAAACTGGCGAAGATGAATGAGAACTAAACTGTATAGAAATATAAGAGAAACGGTCATGGCAGTGTGATATGAGCCCTCCTTACTGGACAACCAGTAAGGAGGGTATTTTTATGCGCTATAGTCAAGAAATTATGCTATAAAGCTCATGTGGTAATTTTTTTTATATGATTTTGAGTAACTATTCAGAGCCATGCAAATTAAGGCAGAATATGCTTGTTTACAAGCATATTTGACTCAATTTATATGGCGAAGTAACCACATGAGCAAAAGAAAAGCTGTGAAACAGCGATTTTGCGAATGGGGTTCTGAATAGTTACGATTTTGATAAATAAGAAGATTGGAAAAGGACATAATTGTGGTATAATTAGACTATAAATAGAGGAGGTATCTATTATGCCACATATAATTCCAATTAAAGATTTGAAAAATACATCAGAGATATCTGATATGTGCCACAAGACAGAGGAACCAATTTATGTTACTAAAAATGGCTATGGCGATATGGTAATTATGAGTATGGAGACTTATGAGTCAACCATGAAATACATTGCTATGTATAGAGATATAGAGATATCTGAAAAACAGATAGAAGCAGGTCAAGTAAAGGATGCCAGAGCAGCCCTTAGAGAAACGAGAGCAAAATATGGCTTATAAATTAAAGGTTACAGAACATGTCCATGAATTACTTGATAATCTTGTGTATCATTAATTCTCTTGAAATATTCACAAAATTTCAAACATTAGCTATAAAAATAGGTTGTATTTATCCTATAATTTACATATAATATAGTTTAAAGTGAGGTGTATAGTATGACAATAGATACAAATACAATGATTTCTATAACAGAAGCTAATCAGAATTTCTCAAAGGTTGCCAAAGTTGTTGATGAGCATGGCACAGCAGTGATCCTTAAAAACAATGTACCAAGATATCTCGTAATTGATTTTAGCAAAGCGGAGCAGGAAAAAATAGCATCCACAGAGGACGTATTTGCTATATCAGAGCGTCTTATTAAGCAGAATATGGAGGCTTATGAGGTACTTGCCAAATGATAAGATTAAGCAAAGAACAGGTCGTTTTACTTCATGAAAGACTGATTGAAATTACTGGTGGTAGTAATGGTATTCGTGATGATGGTATGCTTGAATCAGCACTTGCTAATCCATTTCAATCGTTTGGAGATGAAGAATTATATCCAAGTGTACAGGCAAAAGCAGCACAGTTATGCTTTGGAATTGTAAAGAATCATCCGATGGTTGATGGAAACAAACGTTTAGGTACTCATGTGATGTTGGTATTTTTAACATTAAATGGCTATGAGCTTTCATATACACAAAAAGAACTAAGCGATACAATCCTTGATTTAGCAGCTGGCAAAATAGATGTTGTGCTATGTGGATAGGGCTTTATATTGCAAAGAATAGAGGATAAGAGGGAATATATTATTGTAAAAAATAGACTAAAAATGAGGTGATCTTGTGAAAAACTTGCAAGAAGCTATAAAAATAGGTGAATCAATTAACATAGAATTCAAATCATGGATAAAGACTAATAATATGCGCGAAAGAATTTCTCTTGTCGTTGATGAGTTGATTGCATTTGTTAATTGCAAGGGCGGAACTGTATATTTAGGTGTTGAAGATGATGGTGAAGTTACAGGCTGTACTGGCAAATATGATTTACAGTCTATTCAAGAAGCTATATACGATAAAACGAGTCCTCATATGTTTACAGAAATTGAAGAAATCAAATATGAAGAAAAAACGGTAATAGCAATTTCTGTAGAAAAGGATGGTAAGACATATACAACAGCGGATGGAAGATGTCTTAAAAGACTTGGAAAGAATTCTAAGCCTTTTTATTCTGATGAAATGGCACATGTGTATACAATAGCAAATACTAACGATTTTTCATCACAGATTATAGCTGAGAGTTCGATTAATGATATTAACCTTATGGTAGTATACTCTTTAAAAGAAAAACTCAGACTTCGTGATTCAGCATCAACTTTACCGGATTTGGAGGATATGGCATTTTTAAAAGATCTGAAACTGATTGTGGATGAGGGGGGACAGATTAAATTGACCATAGCAGGGCTGCTGTTTATTGGAAAGGACGTTTCTATTCAGCGTTTGTTGCCACAGGCAGAGGTTATATATTTGCAATATGGAAAAGGTAATCTTGAAGAGTATAATGCACGAATTGATATGAAACAGCCAATTACAACAGTGTTGGATAGACTTACAGAGAAAATTCAAAATGATAATAAAATTGTATCAGTCCAGATAGGTTTATATAGATTAGAGGTATCTGAGTATTCAGAGAAGGTATTTCAGGAAGCTCTACTTAATGCCCTTTCACATAGGGATTATCAGCAACAGGGTGCAGTATATGTTAAACATTATCCAGATAAGATTGTAATTGAAAATCCAGGTGGATTCTTGGATGGTATAACAGCAGACAATATTATTACACATCCATCATCACCGCGAAACAAACTTATTGCTGAAACTTTGCAGAATTTGAGATATGTGCAGCGTACAGGACAGGGTGTAGACATTATTTATAAGGAAATGGTAACTATGGGAAAACCATATCCGGTATACAGGGTGTTTAATGATGCAGTACAACTTACAATAGGCAATGTAATGGAAGATCCTGATTTTGTTAAATTTGTTGTTAGTGAGCAGGATTCCAAGCAAATCACATTTTCGCTTGCTCAATTAATGGTGTTAAGATATACTGCTGAAAATAGGAAAATTAAATTGGCGGATGTTCAAAAAATTGCTCAGATAAGTGATATAGAGGCAAAGAAATGTTGCTCTGACCTGATGAATTTTGGTTTAATTGAACTTGTTGGAAAAGAGTATATGCTTACAGCAAGAGTATATGAAGCTATAAAGTCCGACGTTGAATATACACGAGATAGAGTCGTGCAGTACATTAAGGCTAAGGATATGATTACCGAATATTTGGAGCGGAATAATGCAATTAATAATGGTACTGTCAGAGAATTATGTGGTTTTACTAAACAGCAGGCTAGAACAACACTTAGCAAAATGATTGATGAAGATATAATTTTAAAAGTAGGAAATGGTCGTGCCACAAAGTATGAGTTAAGAAATCGAGTGGCACTCGAAAAACACTCGATTAATATATAAGTTTTATGATAAAGTATTATTCTTGAAAAGCGGCTAATTGAAGGAAATATACACAGTGATAAATCGAGTGATAAATCGAGTGCTACTCGATTATCACTCGATTTATCACTCGAAAAGTTGAATGTGGAGATTGTCGACACAGCGTGTCAACAATCTAAGATCATAGAACTTTATTACGGGTTCAAGATGAGATAAGAAAATTTTAACTAAGAGGGAGTATCAATGAGTTACAAGGCAATGGATGGAACCAGACAGTGGGATGGAAGCAAGAAAGTACCAGAAGAGAGAATGGCAATGAAGATGCAGAGCTTTGCGCGGACGGGAATAACGCCGGACATTGCAGGGGCAGACCTGTCTTATGCGTTAAAGCTGCAATATGCCAGGTGGAAAGCTAAGGGATTAAGGACTACCATGGAAATCACTCCAGCTGAATACACAATGCCGCAATCGCGTTCAAAGAATACTTTCTGGAGTGATGAGAAATATACGCATGAGAGAAGAATGCACATGGCAAATTTATCACAGAAATACTATAAGGGTGATAAATGCATAGATACACAGGAAAGCCAGATTGCAATCAATGCAATCGTAACGGATACGACAGTAGAGACCAGTGCAGTAGAAAGTGACTATTATTGTTGCCCATCCTGCGGTGCTATCAGCAGAATTAAGGAATTAATGACAGGATGTCCATATTGTCAGACCAAATTTCAGATATCGGATTTGTTCCCTAAGGTTACGAACTTCTATTTTTATGATGATGATTCCTCACAGGTTAAGAAAATAAAGAATATAGGTATCGCAGCCGGTATAGTTATTTTCTTTCTGGCTGTAATCTGCAGCATGTTGAACGTAGAACATTTTAATGTAATGAATATCGTGGGAGCAGTGGCAGGTGGAGCCTTTGGAGGATATGCAGTATTTGCATTTTCTACAATAGGATATGGAATCTGTAAGGGAATGCAAGGTGTTGGTGAAGTTGTCGGCTCCAGGAAAGCAGAAAGAAAAATAGAAAAGAAATTGAAATCCTTAGATAGTACCTTCTCCTATAAATTATTTGAAGGACAACTTATTTCATTCCTGAAAATGACACTTTTTTCAGATGATACACGTAATCTTGCTTGTTTTGAAGGTACTTATGTCCCTGAAAAATACAAGGATTTAATAGATATGAACTATCATGGAACAGTAGCCTTGAAAAGCATGGAAACAACTGGTAATATTGTAAAACTTAATATGAAAGTGTTCCTTCGTAACACGTATTGTAAAAATAACAAAATCAAAATAAAAGATGAAGAAATCCCAATCCAGGTGGCGAAGAATATCTCTACCCCTACCAAAGCCGGATTTTCCATCAGACGATCCCAATGCAAGAACTGTGGAGGCAGCTTCGATGCCACCCATCAAAGGATTTGCCCTTACTGTCAGACAGTGTATGATATGAAAGATGAAGACTGGGTAATAATCAATATAGGAGAATAAAGGTTCCTGTATTCCTTAAAGTGGACATTGTCCATTTTGTATGCTATACTCTCTTTTGTATAAATATTCAGAATCGAGGTATAACATGAACATAACAAAGAGAAGAATGTTCCCTGCACTTCTTACAATATTGTTATTCGCAACACTATTGGCAGGATGTGCAGGCAAGCAGTCAGATGCAGGACAAAATGATGCATCACAGAAAGAGATTACCTGTGCAGCGGATCTGGAGGGGGCAAGAATCGGCGTACAGCTTGGAACAACTGGTGATATCTACGTATCGGACTATGAAGGCGATGAAGCAGGAACCAAAATCGAGCGTTATAACAAGGGTGCAGATGCTATTCAGGCATTGAAACTCGGCAAGATTGACTGCGTAGTTATAGATGAGCAGCCCGGCTTACAGTTTGTGAAGCAGAACAGTAACATTCGTATTATTGATGAAGAATTTACACTGGAAGACTATGCCTTTTGCGTAGCCAAGGAAAATACAGAGCTGCTGGACAATATCAATGGTGCACTGGAGAAGTTAAAAGCTGATGGCACAATTGACAGTATTGTGAAAAATTATATCGGTACAGAGGAAGAAGTAGGGCAGTATCCATATGTCAGCAAGGAAGTAGAGAGAAATAACGGGACACTGATCATTGGAACCAATGCAGAGTTTCCACCCTATGAATATTATGACAACAATCAGGTAACGGGTATTGATATCGACATTATGCGTGCAATCAGTGATGAATTGGGTATGGATATCCAGGTAGAGGATATGGCTTTTGACTCTATTATTGCAGCAATCACATCGGGCAAGGTCAATGTCGGTGCATCAGGCTTCACAGTAACGGAAGAACGTAAGAAGAACATTAACTTTACAGATACCTACATTACGACTAAACAGGTCATTATTGTAAAGGGTGACAGCGATACACAGAAGGCAAGTATCGGGGAGAAATTCTACGATAACTTTATCAAAGACAGCCGTTATATGTATATTGTAAAGGGTCTTGGCAATACGCTTCTCATTACATTGCTGGCTGTTACGATTGGTATTATCCTTGGGTTCATTATCGCAATCATCAGAACAGGCTATGACAGGAATGGTGAACTGCCGATATTGAATGCCATTTGCAAGGTATATTTGACAGTTATGCGTGGTACGCCTGTTATGATTCAGTTGTTGATTATTTACTATGTCATTCTGGCATCAGCAACGAATAAAATCATGGTTGCAGCTATCGCATTTGGTCTGAACTCCGCAGCATATGTTGCAGAAATTGTCCGTTCCGGTATCATGTCAGTGGACATTGGACAGTTCGAGGCAGGCAGAAGCTTAGGTCTGAATTATCAGCAGACTATGCAGTCTATCATTCTGCCACAGGCAATCAAGAATATACTTCCGGCATTGCTTAACGAAGTTATCAGCCTTTTGAAGGAGACTTCTATCAGTGGTTATATCGGTCTGATGGATCTGACAAAAGGTGGAGATATCATCAGAAGTAATACATACGAGGCATTCCTGCCACTGATTGCAGTTGCAATCATCTATCTGGCGTTAGTTATGCTGTTGAGTTTCCTGGCAGGCAAGCTGGAGAGGAGGTTACGGAACAATGAGCGATAATGTGATTCTGGAAGTAAAAGACTTACATAAATATTATGAGAAACAGGAAGTATTAAAAGGAATCAGCACCACAGTACGAAAGGGTGATGTCATTGCCATTATTGGACCGTCTGGGTGTGGTAAATCTACTTTCCTTCGTTCTTTGAATCTTCTTGAAGTACCGACTAAGGGACAGATTCTCTTTGAGGGAACAGATATAACGGATAAAAAGACAGACATTAACCAGATGCGCCGTAAGATAGGTATGGTATTTCAGCAGTTCAACCTGTTCCCTAATATGACCATTCGTGAGAATATCATGTTGGCGCCTGTGAAGCTGAAACTGATGACCAAAGAACAGGCATCTGCCAAGGCAGAGGAGCTGCTTGCAAGGATTGGATTGGCTGATAAGGCAGAGGCATACCCTGCACAGCTTTCCGGTGGTCAGAAGCAGCGTATCGCTATTGTGCGTTCACTGGCTATGAATCCTGATGTGATCCTGTTCGATGAACCAACCTCAGCTCTTGATCCGGAGATGGTTGGAGAGGTATTACAGGTAATGAAGGAGCTGGCAAGCACAGGGATGACGATGGTAGTTGTGACACATGAAATGGGATTTGCCAGAGAAGTTGCGAACCGTGTCATGTTTATCAACGAAGGTGTCATTGCAGAGGAAGGAACACCACAGGAGATCTTCAGTGCGCCCAAGAGTCAGAGATTACAGGAATTTTTATCCAGGGTGTTGTAATGATATATTTTCCGGTGAAATATACAGGATTAAAAGAACGTGGTGTAAAGGGCTGCGTTCTTTTGATTTTGTGGTACTAAATGTCATTGTATATCTAAAAGCTATCTCAGAATACTTTATTTAGAAGACACGGAGAGGGTAATGATGAAAAAAGTTGTTGCATATTAGCCGCAGTGATTGTGATAGTCTGTGCAGTTTGTTTTGGAAGATGGGGGCAGGAAAATTCTGATCTTTCTTTTCAGTTTGAGAAAACGGTTTATACGTATAAAGATGAATATTGCAGCGTGGAAGATCTTGTATATCTGCAGATGGTGGGAAGCAGGAATAAGGAAAAGGAAAGAAAAATCAATCAACTGCTTGAAGACGATAGAAAAAAAGTGTTGGAACTGGCAATTCCTGATCCTGATGAGGAGCTGCCTTTTCACTTGCTGTATGTTCTGAAAAAAATAAAAATTTGGTTTAGCAGTAGATGTAGAGACATTGAAATTTATAATTTGTGGTGATGTATTAATTATGGAAAAAATGGTTCGTATTTTAAATTAGAACGTGTTGGACAAGTTCAGATGTCAGATGGATTCGAAGGATAGCATGTCAGTTGGATTTTTACATAAGCGTCATTATGTTGTCAGGATGTCAGGCATCGGAAAAATGCTGCGGTTATTGATGATAAAGATGAGAATGTTATACAGGTTTGTGAAACAGAATATGTAGCTGAATGCTTACGCCAGAAGAGGATATGAATGGAGACGGATTAAAAGATATAAAAGTAGGTACTACATTCGCACAAGAGGAGACGGAACCTATGTCTGAAGCATTTCTCTATCAGGAAGAAAGTGGGCTGTTTTATCTTGAATCATACAGGGCACTTGTAGACTAGACAGGTAGTGCTGACAGATTAGCAGTATGGGAGGGATAGATAATAATGAAAAAAATTATTTCATGCATCAGTATATCAGTACTGTTATTGGGACTTGCGTGGAGCTGTGAGAAAGCGGAAACCTTAGATTTTGAAAGAAGCAGACAGTCGGAAGAAAAGATTGAAACAAAGGAAAGCAGAGCAGGAGAAAACAAAACAAATCATACAAACGAACAGGACAGCAGAAACCTATGTGAGTCGGTAAAGAAAGTTGATTTCTCATCAAAAGAATATCCGATTAATTGGGAGATTTATACAGATCAGGTGGAACAGGAATATAAAGAGAACTTTTATAGGATTATTACAAATCAGATAACATTGGAGTATGGGGAAGAAGAGGCTGTCTATTTTCGGGATCATCTACGAGGGATAGCGGATTTAGATGACATGGAGTTTATAGAACAATTTGTAAAAAAAGCGAGATATCGTTTTATTGATTGTGATGGGGATGGACTTCCAGAATTGCTAATGGACATTGGAATAAATGGTTTCTGCATATTAAAGTATCTTATGGAAGAACAAAAAGTAGAGGTTTATCACTGGCTGGACGAATATGAAGAATTTCTTGGTTCGGATCAGATAGGGTATTGTAATTCTACAAGTGCAAATAATACCCGATATGGATATAAAACATTGAATAGGACAGGAGAAGTGGAAAATGAAATTTATTTTACTGTTTATTATGGTGAGACTGGAATAGAATATGAGATTTTTATATTCGGAGATGAAAGTATGAGCGGGCATTTGAATCAGGAACAATGGGATGAAGTGACCAAAGACTTTTTTACAATGCTTGACCAACCTGTTACTATGGTAACGTATGAGGAGGCTTTCGGGAAAAATTTTATTGGAACAGAAGCGCTGCATGGGAATACTGATGAGGCAATGAGGGCATATGATGAGTTTTTGTCAGGAGAGAGAGCGTTGGAAAATTCTGGTGGAAGTACGATAGTAGATATGGATGATGGAAGTATGAAGTATCTGACGTGTGACATAAATGGAGATCATATACCGGAGTTACATATTCAGACATCGGGAGATTATTATATTCTTGCATATCAAAATAGTGTGCTGTTTGTTTTGTTTCATGAACAGGTGGAAGAAGCATTAAAATGTTATGGTGTTTGTAAAAATGGCGAGATTGTGTATAGATATACGAAAGAAAATAAGGAAAGTTATTCCTTTTATAAATTTGAGTTTTCTGGAAATGCGTTTAAAACAATTGGATTTTACAGGAATGACAGTAATGGAAATGGTGTATATGATGAGAATGATGAGTATGAATGTAATGAAGATATTTGCACGTTTGAGCAGTGGATTAGCAGTGCAGAAGGATATTTCAGTATCAATAAAAATGGGGATGTGCAGATTTTGGATATGATGGAATGGAAAGATTACGATGAATCAAGGAAAAGGTAGGAAAAAGTATGTTTGTGGAATAGCGGGTATTTTGATCGTAAGTTTAATTGCTTTTTATGTAGTCTTAAACGGTACGGAGAACAATCAGACTTCACAAGTGAAGAATGAGATATACACTCTTGAAAGGGAAGGTTTTGAAATGACAGAGGAAGAAGCGGCAAAGGCTGTTTTTGATTACATGTATTCAGATTGTGACTATGATTATGACGCAAAGGTTATTTCTACTATGCTGCAGGGACAAATGGTATATTTATACCAAACGCAGGAAAAAAGTGACTTGCAGTATGAAATGTTACAGAGCAAAGATAGGACAGAAGATGGGCAATATTATGTCTTTGCACACGATACACGTTATGAAACAGATGCCCTTTCGCAGGGCTTCTATGATGAATATCACACGGATTACGCAGTTAATAGGAAGACAGGCGAAGTTCTTCGGGAGTCTCAATGGATAGAGACTGATGCAGGTTATAAATTGCTTTATAGTGAAGCATATGAAAAGGCGGTTAATCAGTTATATTTTAATGAGGATGTTTCAGATGGAAAGATGCCAGAGGAACAAGCTGCAAGAGTTCTTTTTTATTATATATATTCAGATGAGGGTTTTGATTATGATTTGATGGTTGTAAGAACATATAAACAGGAACAGTCGGTATATGTATATCAGCTTCCAGAAGATCAGACGTTCCCCTGTGTAAGAAATTTTTCATGTAAAGGTATGACGGAAGATAAGAAATACTATATTTTTGCAGATTATACAGACTATTATACTCATGGTTATGAACCTGTTTTTACTCATTATCAGTATCTTACAAGTTATGTTGTTAACAGGGAGACGGGCGAAGTGCTTCGGGAACGGGAATGGAGTGATATAGAGTGTGAGTGGTTGTATAATGAAGAGTATAAAAAAGCAGTTAAATAGTGGAAAACATTTTATGCAATCCTGTTGTATGGTGATATATAAGAGGATGGCGAGGTTACAGCTTTTTATAACCGTGATGATGTGGACAAACTTTATATCAGCCAGGTGGATACATAATAAAGTATGCAGACGAAAATGAAAAAGCAAAATGAACTGATCAGTTAAAAGAATGAGGAGAAGATGAATAAAAAAATAATTTCATGTATTAGTGTATTAGCACTGCTATTTGGACTTGTGTGGAGTTGTATGAAAACAGATGACAAAAAAAGACAGAGTGTGACAGAGCAGGCGATGCTGGCATATCAGGAATTTTTAGAGGGAAAAATAAGTGTAGACGGAATAGATATTGATAGTATTACGGTGCCCACGGGAGAGCTAGGTAGGCATTATGAGACTAAATATGCTTTTTTTGATTGTGATAGGAATGGAGTGCCGGAATTGCATGTGAATTCTGCTAGGTATTATTATATATTTCAATATAAAGATAAGAATGTTTGGGTGTATAAAAATTTGTCACCGTATCCATATTATTACGCATTACAGAATGGAGCGTTTATTAGTCACCGGATGGGAGCAGGACCTTTATCAGATGAGTATAAGTATTCTATTTTTGATACATTTGGTAATGAAATTTTTAGTATTGGATTTACCAAATACGATGAAAATGGTAATGGAACATATGATGAAGATGATGAATATATATTTGACGATGTAATAGTCACAAAGGATGAGTGGGAAAAACTGACAAGAAAATATTTGTATAAAGATGAAGACGGAATTGATCAAATAAAAAATGAAATTTCGTGGTTGAAGATGGAATTTTGAAGTGTACAAAGAGTGAGAACAGATTAAACTTGAGGATATTGGAATAGAATTGCAGGAAAAGGCACTTGATTTTTTAGAATAAGTTGATCCGTTAAAAGAATGAGGAGAAGATGAATAAAAAAATTATTTCATGCGTCAGTATATTAGTACTGTTATTGGGACTTGCGTGGAGCTGTGCGATAAGAAAGACCAGCACAACTAAAAATGGTTCGTATTATGAGAATAACCAGACTTTACAAGTAAAGAATGAGGTATACACGCTTGAAAGGGAAAGAAATGAAGCTAATATATACAATGTAACGATAAATTATCCGCAATTGGAAGGTAGTCTTGGACCAAACAAAGACATAAATAAAGCAAACTCACTTTTAAAAGATGCAGCATTTTCTATGTATGCGAAAACATATGTGGAAGCAGCTGCGCAGTTGGAAGAGGAGGTGCAGGATGCACATGCCTATGCAGGAGATGTAATTAATTATGATATTCTGCAGTTGGATAATGATTACATAAGCTTGGTATTTTCTATAGATTCGTGTGTAGGAGGACCGTCTTATACGCATCAATATCCGGTTACTATAGACATAGAAAAAGGGGAATACATTTACTTTAGTGATTTTGCAGATATTGATGTTGTACAGCAAATGCTGCAGTCGGGAAATTTTGAAGTATATGCGGGAACTTATAGTGAATTTAGTGATGAAGATGCGCATGATTCAGATGTAATTAATTTGTTTGCGAAAACGTTTCGGAAACAGGTTAGTGCAGGTACGACAGGAGAAGGTTTTGACCGTTTCAGCAGTCAGAATATTGGATTAGATCAACAGTATTTATATATTTATTTTCCCTTTGAAAATGGAATATCTTTTCATGGATACTATATTTTAGGTATTCCCAGAAATCAATTAGATTAAGTATTTATTTGGGGCTGAGTTCTGCATGGTGGTTTTGCTAGTGTAAATGAAAAAAAGTATACAGAAAATTATATAAATGAGGAGGAAGATATTTATGAAAAGAACACAAATGAGAGATACAATAAAAGATATAAAATATTTTAACACATTTATAAATGAAGAACAGGCGAGGGTCAAAAAATTTTCTGACAAATTAAAAAATGGAGAAGTGAAAGAGGATAGGATATTTCCAGTAAAATCTAAAATGCATGACCTGAAACTTGGAATATTGATAGCCGGATATTCTAAGGGCGATGAGCTGTCTATACTGGAAAAGGAATATCAGGGGCTGATAGATGACTGGGAGGAAGTCTGGGAACCGGAATATTATAATAAAAATCTAAAGATGATTTCTTTGGGAATTTTATTTCAGGCAGATAGTGCATTTGCCCAAAAAGTAAAAAATATGTTAAAAAGCTCAAACATAAATGACTGGCTGTATGATTTTTTATTAGATTCATGGGACGGAGAACAAACAGAAGCAAGTAAAGAAATGCTTTTCCCAAATAATTTTTCTATATTACAGAAGGTAGTATTTCAGGGGAATAAAACAGAATTATTGAAAAAGTATTTGAAGAATGACTGGTACAACAAAGACTGTGGCTGTTATGAAGCGCATAAAAGCAGACAGAATATATATTATGGTTATTGGAGCTTTGAAGCTGGAGCAGTTGCTAAAATATTGCAGCTTGATGACAAGGATTTAAGAAACGAACCTTATTATCCATATGATATGGTTCATTATAAAGATTGACCTGTGTATAATATAATGCCGATATATAGCCCTTGTGGAAACTATATATCGGCATTTTTATGAACTAAAACTTAATTTCAATTACGCTTGCATTTGCATCCGGTGTGATAATGGAGTCATTGCCTTCGATGACAACGAAGCCATTTACTGCTTCTGCAGCATGCATATTTACCATGCGGATTGTGTAAGGCTTGGAGCCTTCTGCTGTTACATGGATGGTATGGCCTGATCTGGCAGCAGATACTGTTAATTCAGGCAGATTACTCATGCCGTATACAGTAGTTTCTGCTTTGACACCATCAAGTAATGTATAGACACGAAGCTCACAGGAATCAGCATAGTCGTAATCAGGCTTATCATCATGAGCACCGATTGCAATGATGGAATTCTCACGAACCATAAGTGGAATGCTCAGATAACCATGCTGTTCTTCAACCCATGTACCACCCTTGTATTCTTTACCGGTAAAGAAGTTGGTCCAGATACCTGCCGGAAGATAATATTCAGCGCGGCTCTCATCATTGAAGATAGGAGCAACTAACAGGTTGTCACCCAGCATATACTGCTTATCCAGGTAATTACACATCTTATCCTCTGTATATTCCAGAACCATGCTTCTCATGCAGGGGATACCTGTCCTAGAAGCTGTGATGGCTGTTTTGTACAGATAAGGCATCAATTTTGCCTTTAAGCGTGTGAAGAAACGAACGACATCAACTGCTTCTTCATCATATACCCATGGAACACGGTAAGAAGTGCTTCCGTGCAGACGGCTGTGGGAAGAGAGCAGACCAAAAGCAACCCATCTCTTGTATACATCAGCGGTAGAAGTATTCTCGAAACCTCCGATATCATGAGCCCAGAAGCCAAAGCCTGACATACATAAGGACAGACCGCCGCGAAGGCTTTCTTCCATGGATTCATAATCGGACCAGCAGTCACCGCCCCAGTGTACAGGGAACTTCTGACCACCGACTGTAGCAGAACGGGCGAAGAGTACTGCCTGACCTTTGCCACGCTTACGCTCTAACAGTTCATATACACACTTATTATACAGATATGTATAATAGTTATGCATTTTCTTAGGATCAGAACCATCATAGTAGACAGCATCTGTCGGGATTCTCTCGCCGAAGTCTGTCTTGAAGCAGTCAACGCCCATATCCAGCAGGATTTCCAGCTTATCCTGGAACCACTTGTATGCGGCAGGATTGGTGAAATCTACGATAGCCATACCGGGCTGCCACATATCCCATTGCCATACTTCTCCGTTAGGACGCTTGATGAAGTAGCCTTTCTCCATACCTTCCTTGAACAGAACGGATTCCTGGCCAATGTAGGAATTGATCCACACACAGATATTTAAGCCCTTTTCCTTGATGCGCTTGAGCATACCAACAGGATCAGGGAAGACTCTGCTGTCCCATAAGAAATCGCTCCAGTGGAATTCTTTCATCCAGAAGCAGTCAAAGTGGAAGGTTCTAAGAGGAATACCTCTGTCCAGCATACCGTTTACGAAGCTCATAACAGTCTCTTCATCATAATTGGTTGTAAAAGATGTCGAGAGCCACAGCCCAAATGTCCATGGTGCAGGCAGAGATGGTTTGCCGGTGATATCGGTATAACGCTCCAGAACTTCCTTCATAGTAGGACCATTGATAAGGAAATAATCCAGATAAGTGCCCTCAACGGAGAATTCAGTCTTTGTTACCATTTCTGTGCCAACTTCAAAGGACACCTTTTCAGGATGATTTACAAATACACCATAGCCCTTATTAGTCAGATAGAACGGAATATTCTTATAGGACTGCTCTGTGCTTGTACCACCGTCTGCATTCCAGATATCAACAGACTGTCCGTTTTTTACAAAAGGTGTAAAACGCTCGCCAAGACCGTAGACAAGCTCACCTACGCCAAGGCTCAGCTGCTGGCGGATATAGGTATCGCTGTTGTCGCCTTTATCATAAGCCAGACCCTTCCAGTCAGTCTTCATGAGAGCCAGGTCACGATTCCTGGATTCTGTAATGACCTTGCCATTTCTCATATATTTCATGTACCAGGTATTCTTACCGATTTCCAGAGTCAGGGAACCGCTGGAGATAGTAATGGATTCTTCTGTCTCGGAGGTAGTCAGAGGCAGGCAGTTTTCGTTGATTTCAAAAGCCGGAGATTTCTTGACTGCACCAAGATGATGATAAGTCTGCACACGCAGTACTTCCGGTAAAGGAGAAGTGATGACCAGAGTCAGATTGATTCCGCCAAGAGTGTCACCTCTATGGGTGATACGATTGGTCGGAGCACATAAAGTTACCTTGTTTTCTTCAATTTTACTAAAATATACCTGTTGTGGAGTGAAGCACTCGCAGCCTTCCTGCTGAAGCCAGCAGCCATTACTGAATTTCATGTAGTTACCTCTTTTCTGCACCACTGTAATTGAATATAGGGTTACTGTGAGGCGGTGCATTTAGGCACAGTATCCCTTTATTTTCGCATACCATTATTTTACCATTTTTTTGAAAATAAGTAATGTAAAAAATAGACACGTTTATAGTAATTTTCATGACTATTGGGTAAATAGTATGGTATACTGTAACTATTCAGAGCCATGCAAATTGAGACGGATATGTTTGTTTACAAGCATATATGGCGCAATTTATATGGCGAAGTAACCACATGAACAAAAGTAAAGCTGTGAAACAGCGATTTTGTGAATGGGGTTCTGAATAGTTACATTACAGGAAGGACAGTGCAAGATGGAACAATATGAACAGAAGGGTTTCCTCAACTCCAGCTTTAAGATTTTCCACCTGAAGGATAGGAAGTTAAGAGATTTTACTTACCATTATCATGCCTTCCATAAGCTTTTGATTCTGATTAAAGGAAATGTTACATATCATATAGATGGGCGCTCCTATCGTCTGGAGCCCTATGATATTGTGTTTGTACATGCAGGCGAGGTGCATCGTCCGCAGATAGAGGAGGATTGTGAGTATGAGCGGATTATCATTTATATATCTGATGAATTCATCCGCTCTTACCGTAATGAGGAGTATGATCTGAATGCATGCTTTGACCGGGCAAGGTCTACCGGCAGCAGTGTACTGCGTATCAAATCCCTGGTGACCAGCAGATTGTATGCAACGATCTGTGAGCTGGAGCAGGCAAGCCTGGAGCATAAGGATTATGCAGTTGCCTTGTATGAGCAGGTGCTTTTTCTGGAATTTATGATTCACCTTAACAGGGCAGTGATAGATGACAGAATTGCATACCCTGCCACACAGGCGCCCAACAGTAAGATTGCACAGATTATGAAGTATATAGAAGAGCATCTGAAAGAAGAATTATCCATAGACAATCTTGCAGGGGCTTTTTTCCTGGATAAGTACTATCTGATGCACCTCTTCAAAGAAGAAACGGGGAGGACGGTAGGTAATTATATTACAGGCAAAAGGCTTACGCATGCGGATGAACTGGTCCGCAAAGGGGCTACTATCACAGAAGCCTGTTATGCCTGTGGCTTTCAGAATTATTCGACTTTTTCACGGGCATATAAGAAATACTTTGGATGTTCACCCAAGGATAAGAGCAGACAGAATATTTCAGCAACATACCGGATAGAAGAATAGACATAAAAAATAAGAAAGGTAAAGTAAGGTGGTTTTATGAAATTAACATTTGTAGGTGCAGATCATCAGGTAACGGGAAGCTGTCACTACCTTCAGGCTTGTGGCAGGAACATATTGGTGGATTGTGGTATGCAGCAGGGAATCAATCCCTATGAGTGCTGCGATATCCCGGTCGAGGAAGCGAAGCTGGATTATGTATTTCTAACCCATGCACATGTAGACCATTCCGGTAATCTGCCTCTTTTGTATGCAAAAGGCTTCCGTGGCAGGATTTTTACAACAGAAGCCTCAGCAGACCTGTGTTCCATTATGCTGCGTGACTGCGCACACATACAGATGCAGGAAGCAGAATGGAAGAACAGAAAGGCCAAACGTCATGCAGGCATGGAAGCAGTAGAGCCTGCTTATACCATGGAGGATGCGGATGGAATCATCCGCCGCCTTGTTCCCTGCGCATATGACAGCATGATAGAGATCTGTGAGGGAATCAGTATCCGTTTTACAGATATCGGACATCTGCTTGGTTCAGCCAGTATTGAAGTGTGGCTCACAGAAGGTGAAGAAACCAGAAAAATCGTCTTTTCCGGGGATATCGGCAATGTGGACCAGCCGCTTATAAAAGACCCGATTCCAACCAAGGACGCAGATTATGTAGTCATGGAATCTACCTATGGAGACAGGTTCCATGATCAGGACAGACTGGATTATGTGGCAGAGTTATCTGCAGTGATTCGTGAGACCTTTGCAAAAGGCGGTAATGTAGTCATTCCTTCTTTCGCGGTAGGCAGAACACAGGAAATGCTGTATTTCCTCAGAAAGATCAAGGCTGATAATCTGGTTCCTGAATTTCCTAAATTTGAAGTATACGTGGATAGTCCCCTTGCCGTGGAAGCAACGGGAATTTTCCAGAAGAATATATACAGCTGCTTTGATGAAGAAGCGATGGAGCTGGTCAGAAATGGCATCAATCCTCTGGCTTTTCCGGGATTAAGGCTGGCAATCACCAGTGATGAATCCAAGCAGATCAACTTCGATGAGAAGCCCAAGGTCATTATTTCCGCCAGTGGTATGTGTGAGGCAGGACGTATCAGACATCACCTGAAGCATAATCTGTGGAGACCTGAATGTACGATTCTGTTTGTAGGTTATCAGGCTGTTGGTACACTTGGCAGGGCATTGATTGAAGGTGCCACGGATGTGAAGCTGTTCGGTGAAAGCGTGGATGTACGTGCACAGATCAGGCAGCTGGCAGGATTGAGTGGCCATGCGGATAAGAATGGACTGATCGCCTGGCTGGAGGCTTTTGAGAATAAGCCAAAGAGAGTGTTCATTGTGCATGGAGAGGACAGCGTATGTAATCTTTTCACAGAATGTCTTAAGATAGAACATGGGCAAAAGGCATATGCACCGTATTCAGGCACAAGATTTGATTTAATAACAGATGCTATCGAATATGAGGCTGCTCCGGTTCCGGTGAAGAAACGTACCAATGTGGTATCTGATGTATTTACAAGACTGCTGGCAGCAGGACAGAGACTCATTGCAGTGATTCATAAGAACGAGGGAAGTGCCAATAAAGATCTGGCGAAGTTCGCAGATCAGATCAATGCACTGTGTGATAAATGGGACAGGTAAATGAGATAGATAAATGAGATAGGTGGAAAGGTATAATAATCAGTATGAATATAATAGCAGCAGTAGATACAAATTGGGCAATCGGTAACAGGGGAGGGCTTCTGGTGAGCATTCCAAGGGATCAGAAGATGTTTCGTGAGATGACAATGGGCAAAGTCATTGTATATGGAAGAAAGACCCTGAATACATTCCCACAGGAACAGCCTCTGACAGGACGGACCAACATTATCCTTTCAAGGGATATCAGCCTTGAGATCAGGGGAGCACAGGTCGTTCATTCCATAGAAGAATTGCTGGAAGTGCTGGAGAGCTATGACAGCAGGGACGTGTATATTGTAGGGGGCGAGAGCGTATATGGGCAGATGCTTCCTTATTGTGACACAGCGCATATTACAAAGATTGATTACAACTATCAGTCGGATGCTTATTTCCCCAATCTGGATATGGACCCTGAATGGCATATTACGGCAGACAGCGATGAATTGACCTACTTTGATCTGGAGTATACTTTCACAAAATATGAAAGAATCTGATACTATAACCTACATTCATACCCTTTATGAATACAGGTTAAAAAACATCAAAAAAGTTATGAAAAAGACTGTTGTATACAGCCTTTTTGGTTGACTTTTTTTATCATGAGGATAATAATGGATGGTAACAAAAGATTGAGGTTTGATCACTACGAAGGGAGATCGTGTTATGGAAAAGAAGAATATTGACTGGGCAGCTCTTGGTTTTGGCTATCACCAGACAGACAAGAGATATGTATCATATTATAAGGATGGAGCATGGGATGAAGGTGCTCTGACAGAAGATGCGAATATTACATTGAATGAGTGTGCTGGTGTATTCCAGTATGCACAGACATGTTTTGAAGGATTAAAGGCATATACAACAGAGGATGGACGTATTGTTGTGTTCCGTCCTGACTTAAATGAAGCACGTATGCATGACAGCTGCAAGAGACTGGAGATGCCTACACTTCCTGAAGGACGTTTTGTAGAGGCTGTAAAGGCAGTTGTTAAGGCTAATGAAGCTTATGTACCTCCTTATGGTTCAGGCGCTACTTTATATGTTCGTCCTTACATGTTTGGTTCTAATCCAGTTATCGGAGTTAAGCCTGCTGATGAATATCAGTTCAGAATCCTGACAACACCTGTTGGACCATATTTCAAGGGCGGCGCTAAGCCTATCACTATCTGCGTCAGTGATTTTGACCGTGCAGCACCTCATGGTACAGGTCATATCAAGGCTGGTCTGAACTATGCAATGAGCCTTCATGCAATCGTAACAGCACATGCAAATGGATTTGACGAGAATATGTACCTTGATCCTGCAACAAGAAGCAAGGTTGAAGAGACAGGTGGTGCTAACTTCCTGTTCGTTACTAAGGATAATAAGGTTGTAACACCTAAGTCAGACAGTATCCTTCCTTCTATTACACGTCGTTCCTTAATGGTAGTTGCCAAGGAATACTTAGGACTTGAAGTAGAAGAGAGAGAAGTTTACTTTGATGAAGTAAAAGACTTCGCAGAATGTGGTCTGTGTGGTACAGCAGCAGTTATCTCTCCTGTTGGCAAGATCGTAGACCATGGCAAAGAAATCTGCTTCCCAAGTGGAATGAACGAGATGGGACCTGTTACCAAGAAGCTGTATGATACATTGACAGGAATCCAGATGGGTCATATCAAGGCTCCTGAAGGATGGGTTGTAGAAATTAAATAAGCTTCTATAAAAAGCTTGATCGGGCGGTCATTGACCGCTCGATTTTTTGTTGCGTTATGTCAACAAATATTCTATACTAAAGATGAGTGTTTATACGGAAACGATGTAAAGAGGAAGGGCAGTGGAAACATGCAGGAGAAGAAGGGGCAGATGACAGATGGGATTTGGAAATGTGAGGATCGTTATCTGAAATTCTCTTGTCAGAGCCTTGAATTGAGTGTGAGGCCCAGGGAACGTGCAGAGGGCAGCTTTCAGATCTCGACAGGAAATGATGAGGCAAAAGGGGAAATTTATTCATCAGATACCAGAATGCAGAGTCTTACGACGGATTTTAGCGGGCGTGAGGCTGTAATTGAGTACTGCTTTTTAACAGGTAATCTGGAGCCGGGCAGTCAGGTGCACGGAGAATTTACGATTATCAGCAGTGAAGGAGAATATACACTTCCCTATCAGATCAATGTGCAGAAGCCTCAGCTTGAGAGCTCAATGGGAAGTATACGCAACCTTTTTCATTTTGCTAATCTGGCAAAAGCCAATTGGGCAGAAGCGGTAGAGCTGTTCTATTCACCGGAATTTATTACGATTTTCCATAAAAATGATAAGGATCTTGAGACTATATATCTTGGATTATCCCGTAATCCCGGCAATGAGGAGAATGTTGAAGAATTTCTGATTGAGACCAATAAGAAAACAGCCATAGAGTATCATACAGATATGGAAGGCTTCATGCTTGAAAACGTGATGGATTCACAGATTCGGACACTTGCCATTACACGGTCCGGCTGGGGGTATCTCAAGTTACAGGTAAGAGCAGAGGGCAGCTTCCTGACTCTGGAGCATGATACAATCATGGATGCGGATTTTGAGGATGATCTGTATCGTTTGAATTTTACAATAGATGCGACCAAACTGCGCCATGGAATAAACAAGGGCAGACTGATTATTGAGGATACCTGTCATAAGATGAGTATACCTATTCAGGTCATGATGCAGGAGGGGGGACTTAGGGCAGAGCAGAAGAGGCAGGAGAAGAGAGCTGTCATTGCGCTCATGAAGAATTACATAGAACTGAAATTCCATAAGATTACGAGGAATATATGGGTAGAGCGTGCAGCTGAGGCGATAGGACAGCTTCAGGATCTGAATCCGGATGATCTTATGACACAATTGTATCAGGTACAGATTCTGACAACCAGGGAACGATATAATGAAGCTAGGTACTGGCTGGACAAGCTGGAGCCGGATGCTTTTGGCAAAGAAAGCGACATGCTTGTCAAGTGTTACTATCTGTATCTGGAGACACTGCTCAACAAGGATGAGAGTTATTTACAGGCGGTAACGGATGAAATTGAGCAGATATACAGACGGGATGAGACCCAGTGGTATCTTGCCTGGTTTCTGTTATATCTGGATCAGGAATATATCAGAAATCCGGAAGCCAGATGGAATCTTCTGGAGAAACAGTTCAAATTAGGCTGTTCCAGTCCGATTCTGTTCTGCGAGGCAGTACTTCTTTTCCAGAGCCATCCATCTTTTATTCTGGAATTGGGACAATTTGAACAGAACGTAATATGGTATGCTGCCAGGTATCAGATGCTGGATGCGAATATGATTGAGCAGGTGCAGTATCTGTGCGCCAGACTGAAGACATATTCCAATCTTTTATTCAGAACATTATGTGAGGTATACAGAACCAATCAGTCACCACAGACGATCACGGCAATCTGCAGACTTCTGATTCTGGGTGAGAAGCAGGGAACACAGTATTTTCAATGGTATGCACTCGGAGTAGCCAATGAGGTAAGAGTGACCAGACTGTATGAATATTATATGATGTCGCTGGATATCAGAGATAAGACGATCATACTGCCTAAAATGGTATTGATGTATTTTGCCTATCAGAGCAATCTGGATTATGAGCATAATGCGTATCTGTATGCCTATGTAGTGCGTAACCGGGACAAAGATCCGGATCTGGAGAGGAATTACCGGATTGCCATGGAGAGATTCGTGGTAGATCAGATCAGACTTGGCCATATGAATGAAGATCTGGCGTTCCTATATGAGAATATACTTGCGCCACAGATGCTCCGGGATGACACTGCATATGCATTTGCCCCGCTGTTGTTCATGCACAGGATTACGGTGGATAATCCCAAGATTACATCTGTAGTAGTAGTGTATGAGAGGATTAACGGTGAGAACAGTTATCCGGTGATGGACTGTACATGTCTTATTCCTATCTATGGTTCAGAATACCGGCTTTTTCTACAGGACGCAGAAGGCAGCCGTTTTACCAGGAGAATTGCCTATACCAACAGGCAGCTGATGCAGACAGACAGGCTGCTAAGCTTCGTAGGACCATCCATAGAGGGCAGACTGAGCTTTGACATGTATCTGTGCGAACAGGATGCGAACTATGTGACAATTACTCAGGACAACGTGTTCCGGTTCAAGCATCTTGCAGAATCAGAACAGGTCATAGAGAGCTTCAAGAAGGAGATCCGTGTTAAACTGCTGCGTTTTTACTATGAAAATGACATGATTGGTGAGCTGGATACTTATCTGGATGAAATAGAGGCTGATACCATGGAATCAGATGAAAGAGCAGAGTTCATACGATTCCTGATATCCAGAGGGATGTTTGATAAGGCATATCAGTGGGTGAAGCGGTATGGCATGAGCGGTGTGAACATGAAATCCATAGCCAGACTGATCAGTAAACGTATTGTAGCCAGCAAATTTACCAGAGAAGATTTCCTCATCAATGTTTCCTATTATATTTATAAGAATATGAAATATGATGAGAACATTCTACAGTATCTGATGATGTATTATGAAGGACAGACCACGCATCTTCGTAACATCTGGAAATCAGCAGTAGAATTGGAATTACCGGTTGATGATATCATGCATCGCATTCTTGGGCAAATGCGTTTTACCCATGTGATTGTTCCTGAGAAGGATGAGATACTGCTATCCTACGCAGTCAGTCCGGAGCATGATGATACACTGGTTCAGGAACTCCTTGATGACGCGGCGTATGCATATTTTGTACAGGATGCGATTACAGACAGCCGTATATTTGATCAGATCTATATCAGATACCGTAAGAGTGGAGAGGCACAGACACCGGTGAAGCTGGCATTGCTTAAATTCTGGTCAGAGAATCCGGAGAAAAAGGCACAAGTCGCCAGAGATATCATGTCTGTATTCGTAGGTGAATTTCTGAGAAAAGGCATTTATTTTCCGTTCTTCAAGGAACTGTCAGATCAGGTTGTATTGCTGCATTATTACAGGAATAAATACTTCGTGGAGTACAGAACCAGACCGGACAGCAAGGTGCGGATACATTACTTCGTAGATTCAGAGAAGGAGACCAATCCTGTCTATGAAGTAGAAGAAATGAAGGATATGTATGAAGGCATTCATGTGAAGGATTTCTGCCTTTTCCATGGCGAGGTGCTGCAATATTATGTGACAGAGACGCTGGATGGCAATGAGCAGATCACACAGAGCGGTACACTGACCAGAAGACCGGAGGATCACGTGCAGGGAAGATTTGGAATGTTGAATGATATCATGGTGTCAATGAGTCTTCATGATGAGATTACCGCACAGAAGGTAATGGAAGAATATATGGAAGAGGATTACAGCGTAAGAGAGCTGTTCCGTGTTTTATAAAAAGGATATGAAGTCGGTATGTTTTTGGATAAAGCATTAGATGAAATTGGCAGGAAAAATAAAATAGTAATAGGGCTTGATCTTACAAATGATTATGTGCAGATCAGTTATTGCAGGCTGGATCAGAGCATGCCGGATACAGTGAGCCTGGTCATGGGCGAGGAACAGTACAATATTCCAGCAGTACTATGTCGGAAGCATCAGCAGGAAGGTCAGGAGGAATTCTGGGTCATCGGCAAGGATGCATTGCAGACGGCAAAAGATGGCAAAGGCGATCTGGTAGAAGACCTGCTTTTACTGGTCAGGAATAACACCTCTGCGCAGGTCGGAGACAAAGAATATACTCCCAGGGAGCTGATGGAGATCTTCTTTAAAAAGCTGCTTGGATTTACCGCAGCTTACACCGGTGGAATGGAACTTGCAGCAATCGCAATGACATTGAAGAGTATAGAACCGGATACCTGCAATCTTCTCAGAGAGGCAGGAAGCAGTGCAGCGGGAAGTCAGTGCGAGATTTTCTTTATGTCTCATCAGGATTGTTTCTTCCAATATATACTGCATCAGCCGGAAGAGATGTGGACACAGAATGTCCTGCTCTATGATTACCAGAAGGATGGAATACACAGTTACGAATTGCAGATGAACCGTAATTCCAGACCGGTTGTCTGTCTGATTGAGGAAGAGAACTTTCCACAGATGAAAATGACAGATGTGTCACAAATGTCTGATGCACAGAAACAGGCATTTTTCACACAGCTGGATAATGCATTCCTTGAGATTGTCAGGAACCACTGTGAAGGTAAATTCGTATCTTCTGCATTTTTGCTGGGAGACCATTTTACAAGAGACTGGTGTAAGGATTCACTACGGTATCTGTGCAAAGGCAGACGAGTATTTCAGGGAAACAATCTGTTCAGCAAGGGCGCATGTTATGGCGCAAGAGAGAAAGTATTACCTTCTACCTTGAGCACAACTTATGTCTACCTCTCAGATGAGTGCCTGCATGCCAATATCGGTATGAACTGCAACCGGGGTAAAGAGGAAACATATCAGCCGTTATTGAATGCAGGAACGAACTGGTATGATGCCAGAAGGTCCATAGATCTGATTCTTGCAAAAGACAATACACTGGAGCTTACAATTACACCAGTAGACGGCGGACAGGCGAAAATTGCCAGAATTACGCTGGAAGGACTTCATGTAAGAGGAAACAAAACGAACCGGATAGGACTCTCAATATGCATGAAAAATGCAGAAACAGCGGAAATAGAGATTGCTGATAAGGGGTTTGGTGAATTCTATCCTTCAAGTGGCAGAACATGGAAAGAGAGCTTCGTATTATAATGAATAATGTGTATTTATGTACCGGAAATTATGCAAAAAAACCATTTTATGTAAATTTTTCTGACATTTCACTGTATTCCATGGAAGAATTGTGTTATTATTTTATAGACAGGATATATCTTCTGGATTATGACATCATGAACCAGCAGCTGGTAGACTGGATTCGCAGTGAGTGTGGGATGAACAGTCTGGCAGATGAATTGGATATATACATTAGAAAGCATGTATCCGTAGCTGCCTTTGTTACGACAATTCTGGAGAGTACAGGTCTTTATGATGACAATACCATTAAGCAGGTGGGAAGAATCCTGAAGGAACAGGCAGAGCTTTCTCCTTATGAAAGGCTCAGGAAGAGAGCAGAATATCTGTACCAGACAGGAAGATTTCGTCAGGCAATGGAGATCTATATGGAGCTGAAGGAGCATACGCCTGTTGAAAATACAGAGCAAAGAGCAGATCTGTATTATAATATAGCATCCTTATATGCAATGGACTATGCCTATGAGCAGGCAGCAGAGTACTATTATGAAGCATATAAGCTCAAACCGCAGGTGCAGATACGCCGTATGTACATTCTGGCGAATCGTAAGGCAATGACGGATTTTGATTATGGTGTATTTATGCGTGAGAATACGGACTGGCAGGCAGATTTTGCCGCAGTAGATACCATGCTTGCAGATACGCACCAGAAATGGCTGGAATCTAAGGAGATGCAGAGACTGAATGATCTTTTGGAGGAAAGGATCAATGGTCAGTTGGAACAGTATCATCAGCAGACAGGGGAATTAATTGCTGCACTGAAACAGGATTACCGAAGACAGATCGTGTAGCAGGGATGAAGGATTAAGAGTGTAAGGGAAGGGGAAAAGCAAATGGGATTACTAAGGAATATTGCCGATAAGCTGAAAGGAAAGAAACAGGAAGCAATAGAGATCGAATACAATCCACAGGAAGAACCGGAAGGACTCAGACGTGATGATGTGGATATGCACGATAAGAAGCAGAGAGAGCGCTATGTGAAGGCATGTCTGGAACAAATGGCGGAAGCTTCCAAGGAACTGGAGACGCTTGGCAGTGAGTACAATCTGGTAACTTCTTATCTGACAGATATGGAAGAGATTGATGCACTTCCACCAGAGATCAGAGAGCAGCTTGGCAATATGGCGAAGAAGATCGTAGACATAGAAGACAACCAGAAACAGCAGCAGAATAAGAAAAAGATCATGTCGGATGAAGAATATAACCATATGGACAGACTGGCAGACTGCATGCCGGAAGGCTGTGACAAGCTGAAGGAAGCAGAGGATTATCAGATTCTGATCAAGAAAGATCTGAACAGACTGGATGGCGAGAAGCATGCATATATATACAGACGAAATGAACTTCTGAACGGACAGAAGAATATGAAGGGAATCGTAGGAATCTGTGTAGGCTCCATGCTTTTTCTGGTAGTATTACTGGCAATCCTTTCATCAGTCTGGAAGCTGGATGTACAGATTGGTTATCTGATCGCAGTGTTGATTGCAGCCTGTGTCATGACCTTTGCATATGTGAAATTCGGAGAAGCCAACAGAGAACTGGTCAAAGTAGACAAAGCGATCAATAAGCTGGTATTGCTGCAGAATACAGTAAAGATCCGATATGTGAACAATACCAATCTTCTCGAATATCTGTATGTGAAATATGATGTGGACAGTTCCGCAGATTTAAGGAAGCTTTGGGGAAAATACGAAGAAGAGAAGAGACAGCGAGAAGAAGAACAGCAGAGACAGAATGATATGGATTTCTACCAGGCATCACTGGTAAGACTTCTGCGTAAATGCAAGGTACACGACCCTAATATATGGATACATCAGGCAACAGCCCTGTATGATAATAAAGAAATGGTAGAGATCAGACATGGTCTTATCATACGTAGACAGAAACTTAGAAAACAGATGGAATATAACGCCAGAGTAGCTCAGGATGCACAGGATGAAGTAAAGGATATGGTATCCAAATTCCCTGAATATGCAAAGAAAATTCTTGACCTTGTCAATGATTATGAAAGGGCACTGGCATAAATACGAAAGCAGCCGTTCCGATTTGGAGGGGCTGCTTTTAAATTTGCCCCCAAATACATTGACTAATGGAAAGTTCCTGTATTATAATTCAGAGGTATTGTGGTGTATCATGGTGATAACACTATAGAACTATCATGCACAGGGACGAAGTCTCTCTTTTTAAACACGAGGAGGAAAAGAAATGCAGGAATTTACGCCTATTAAAGAAGGTAAAGTACGAGAGGTATATGATAACGGAGATAGCCTTATCATTGTTGCGACTGATAGAATTTCAGCCTTTGACCACATCTTAAAGAACAAGATTACCAAGAAGGGTGCCATTCTTACCCAGATGTCTAAATTCTGGTTCGATTATACCAAGGATGTATTACCAAATCACATGATTTCAGTTGACGTAAAGGATATGCCTGAATTCTTCCAGAATGAGAAATATGATGGAAACAGCATGATGTGTAAGAAGCTTGAAATGCTTCCAATCGAATGCATCGTGCGTGGATATATTACAGGAAGCGGCTGGGCAAGCTACAAGGAGAATGGTACGGTATGTGGTATCAAACTGCCGGATGGCTTACAGGAATCCCAGAAGCTGCCTGAACCGATCTATACACCAAGTACCAAGGCTGATCTTGGAGACCATGATGAGAATATCTCTTTTGAACAGAGTGTTGAAGTATTGGAGAAGATCTATCCTGGAAAAGGTGAAGAGTATGCTGCCAAAATCAAGGAAGCAACCATTGCTTTATATAAGAAATGTGCAGAATACGCATTGAGCAAGGGCATTATCATCGCAGATACCAAGTTTGAGTTCGGTCTTGATGAGAACGGCAATGTGGTTCTGGGTGACGAGATGCTTACACCTGACAGCTCCAGATTCTGGCCATTAGAGGGCTACGAAGCAGGTAAGGGACAGCCTTCCTTTGATAAGCAGTATGTAAGAGACTGGCTTAAGGCAAACCCTGATAATGATTATCTTCTTCCTGATGAAGTAGTAGAGAAAACTGTTGCCAAGTACAAGGAAGCCTTTGCTTTATTGACAGGCAGGGAATTCAAATAAGTACATGCATCAGAAAGGTAAGTATCAATGGATAACGAGAAAGTATTAGTTTCTTCTACGTGGGACGATGAGCTTCACGAAGAATGTGGTGTATTCGGCATCTACGATTTCGATGGAAAAGACGTTGCTTCCACAATATATTATGGTCTGTTCGCATTACAGCACAGAGGACAGGAGAGCTGTGGTATTGCCGTTAGCGAGACCAATGGTCCTAAGGGAAAGGTAACTTCCTATAAAGGAATGGGACTTGTCAACGAGGTGTTTGCACCGGAGAATCTGGAATCCCTGCACGGAGATATTGGTGTAGGCCATACCAGATATTCAACAGCAGGCGCTTCTACCCGTGAGAATGCGCAGCCTCTGGTACTGAATTATGTAAAGGGTACTCTGGCACTGGCGCACAATGGTAATCTGATCAATGCAGCAGAGCTTCGCAGAGATCTGGAATATACAGGTGCTATTTTCCAGACGACCATTGATTCAGAGGTTATTGCATACCATATTGCAAGAGAACGTCTCAATTCCAAGACGGCAGAAGAGGCAGTAAATCGTGCCTGTCTTAAAATAAAAGGTGCCTATGCATTGGTTGTCATGAGTCCCCGTAAGCTTATGGGAGCAAGGGACCCTTATGGATTCAAGCCTCTTTGTATTGGTAAACGTGACAATGCGTACATCTTGGCATCCGAGACCTGCGCATTGGATACCATCGGTGCAGAGTATGTACGTGATGTCCTTCCGGGAGAGACCGTTACGATTACCCCTGAGAATGGCATTGTATCAGATATGTCAAGGGCTTTGCCTAAGGAAAAGGAAGCCAGATGTATCTTTGAATATATTTATTTTGCAAGACCTGACAGCCATATTGACGGTATCAGCGTATATGCATCCAGAATCAAGGCAGGACGTTTCCTTGCCATGGATTCACCTGTAGATGCGGATCTGGTCGTAGGTGTACCTGAATCCGGTAATGCAGCAGCTTTGGGATATTCCTTACAGTCAGGGATCCCCTATGGAACGGCTTTTGTCAAGAACAGCTATGTGGGCAGAACCTTCATTAAGCCTAAGCAGAGCAGCCGTGAATCCAGCGTTCGTGTGAAGCTGAACGTATTGAAAGAGGCAGTAGATGGCAAGAGAATTATCATGATTGATGACTCTATCGTACGTGGTACGACATCAGACCGTATCGTGAAAATGCTCAGAGATGCCGGCGCTAAGGAAGTACATGTCAGAATCAGTTCCCCGCCATTCTTATGGCCATGCTATTTTGGTACAGATGTTCCGGCAAGAGAACAACTGATTGCTTATAACCGCAGCATAGAGGATATTCGCAAGATTATCGGTGCAGATTCCCTGGGATATCTGGAGATCAACCGCCTGAGAGAAATGGTGGACGGACTCAATATCTGTGAAGGATGCTTTACAGGTAATTATCCACTGGAACCACCCCAGGAAGATATCAGAGGCGAATACGATAAGTAAAAAAGAAATGAGGATTTATATATGAGTACAGACAGATATACAAGTCCGTTGTCTGAGCGATATGCCAGCAAGGAAATGCAGTACATTTTTTCACAGGATATGAAATTCACTACATGGAGAAAGCTCTGGATCGCACTGGCTGAGACAGAAATGGAGCTGGGACTTTCCGAGAATGGCAAGCCTGTCATCACACAGGAACAGATCGATGAACTCAAGGCTCATGTCAATGACATCAATTATGATGTGGCAAAAGAACGTGAGAAACAGGTTCGTCATGATGTTATGAGCCATGTATATGCATATGGACAGCAGTGTCCCAAGGCAGCAGGAATCATCCATCTGGGTGCTACCTCCTGTTATGTTGGCGATAATACAGACATTATCGTGATGCATGAAGCATTAAAGCTTGTACATAAGAAGCTTGTAAATGTAATCGCTGAACTTGCAGCTTTTGCAGATAAATATAAGAACCTTCCAACACTTGCATTTACTCATTTCCAGCCTGCACAGCCTACAACAGTAGGTAAGCGTGCAACACTCTGGACACAGGAGTTCTTAATGGATCTGGAAGATCTTGAGTATGTAATGAACAGTCTGAAGCTTCTGGGATCTAAGGGAACAACAGGAACACAGGCAAGCTTCCTGGAACTGTTTGACGGAGATCAGGAGACAATTGACAAGATTGATCCTATGATTGCTGCCAAGATGGGCTTCAAGGAGTGCTATGCAGTATCCGGACAGACTTATTCCCGTAAAGTAGATACCAGAGTTGCAAATATTCTGGCAGGCATTGCCGCAAGTGCTCATAAGATGTCCAATGATATCCGTCTGTTACAGCACTTAAAGGAAGTAGAAGAACCATTCGAGAAGAGCCAGATCGGTTCCTCAGCAATGGCTTACAAGCGTAATCCTATGAGAAGTGAGCGTATCGCATCTCTTTCCAGATATGTGATGATCGATGCTCTGAATCCTGCAATTACATCAGCAACACAGTGGTTTGAAAGAACTCTGGATGATTCTGCAAACAAGAGACTTTCCATTCCGGAAGGATTCCTTGCAATTGATGGAATTCTTGATCTGTGTCTCAACGTAGTAGATGGACTGGTTGTATATGACAAAGTTATCACAAAGCACATGATGGCAGAGCTTCCTTTTATGGCTACAGAGAATATCATGATGGATGCAGTAAAGAATGGCGGTAACCGTCAGGAACTGCATGAGAAGATCAGAACTCTTTCCATGGAAGCAGGCAAGACTGTTAAGCAGGAAGGCAAAGATAACAACCTGCTTGAACTGATTGCGGCAGATCCTGAATTCAACCTGACACTGGAAGAATTACAGGCTACCATGGAACCTGCAAAATACGTAGGACGCGCACCGATTCAGGTAGAGAAGTTCCTTGCAAATGTGGTACAGCCAGTGCTTGATGCCAATAAGGCAGAACTTGGCGTAAAGGCTGAAATTAACGTATAAATTCCACAATTTTATATTGACTTTAGAAAGTGGCGGGCAACTGCCACTTTTTTGGTTTCTCCCTTTTTACAAAAGTGTGTCTGATGCATACTAACTCATAATTGGTGCTAGAATATAAGCATAGACACGAAATGTTGAACAAGCTATACTTATAGAAAAAGGAGTTCAACACAA
>ERZ824598.466-NODE-466-length-66524-cov-9.064436_pt1 | contig 66524 bp, 59 predicted proteins | sample MGYA00519934_ERZ824598 | MGnify/ENA primary metagenome ERZ824598 (study PRJEB31778, sample SAMEA3449177) | human gut metagenome | biome: human gut; feature: human-associated habitat; material: faeces | place: United Kingdom | collected 2010/2012 ...
ATCTCCGCTATGCTCCGATGTACCCGGTTACTGCTAAATCGGCGACCTGACGGGCACCTTTATCCTTAAGTAAACAGCATTGAATCGCATCCCTACAATTCGCTGAGACTTTTGATTGCTAATTATAGTTCTGCAACACCTACAGAATTTATTTTCTACAGGGGATTTCCTAACTTTTGCGCTTGGTGTCAGCCTTTCATGAAGTCCTTTTCGATAGCGGCGACGTCGTCCTGAAGCTGCTTTTCGTGAAGGAGACGGTCCTCAATGCTCTTGCAGGCGTAGAGCACGGTGGCATGCGTGCGCGACAATCGTGTACCGATTGCAGTGAGTGCCATCTTGGCATGCTTCTTGGCCATATACATTACCATCTGGCGGGCGTCGGAAACCTCACGTTTGCGCGACTTGGTGAAGATAGCGTCAGGTTCGATATTGTAGTGCGCGCTTACGCTTTGGGTCACCATCTCGAAGTTGATCTGTTTCTTGGTGATTTTAACGGCGTTGGATATGACGGTACGTGCGAGGTCGAAATCTATCTGACGGTTGAGTATCGCGGCGCGAGCCACAAGAGACACCATTATACCCTCGAGCTCACGGATGCTTCCGGTCACATTCGTAGCGATGAATTCAAGCACATCGTCCGACACGGGCAATCCTTCCTGCTCGGCGATGCGGGTCAGCACATTGCGGCGTAGATTCATGTCGGGGCGCTCCAGCTCGACCGTCATACCCCACTTCATGCGCGTAAGCAGTCGTTCGGGCATTCCCTTGAGCATGGAGGGAGAGCAGTCGCTCGATATTATTATCTGCTTGTTGTTGAGATGCAGATGGCTGAAGATGTGGAAGAATGTATTCTGTGTCTTCTCCTTGTCAATCAAGTCCTGAATATCGTCGATAATCAGCACGTCGATGCTCTGATAGAAATGGATGAAGTCGTTGATACGGCCGTTGCGCGAAGCCACGGTGAACTGGCTCTCGAAAAGGCGGGAACTGATATAAAGCACACGCAACTGCGGACGGTGCTCTTTCAGACTCAGACCGATGGCATGCATCAGGTGGGTTTTGCCAACTCCCGACGGACCGAAAATGAACAGCGGGTTGAACGTCTTGTTATCCGGGTCCTCTCCTATCGCCTTGCCTATGGAAAGAGCTATCTTGTTGCTTTCCGAACCGCAATAGTTGTCAAACGTGTATCGCGGATTCAATTGCGAGTCAAACGGCACCTGGACCGGCGTATTGAACGGATTGGCCGAAGGAAGTCCTTTCTTTGAAGCGGCAGAGGGAGCCGCACTACGTATATCGACCGCCGTAGTGGGTTCGTTCTGCACCTGGTTGTAATGGTAGAACAGCTTGGTGTCGGCTCCAAACACGCGCTTGATGGCCGCGCCGAGGAGCTTGGAAAATCTCTCTTCAATATATTCTACGAAAAACGAGGTCGGGACGGTAAGTGTCACCTTGCCGTCGACGTAGCTTTTGAGCGTGACCGGTCGAAACCACGCGTCAAATTGTTCGGAGGGGATATTGTCGCTTATTATCTTCAAGCAGGCATCCCACAGTTGTAAGGGAGTTTTTTCCATCAAGTATATTCATTTAAGGGCTGTTCTTGCCAATACAAATTTCCAATAATTATTTAATAAAAAAAAGTGATTTTTTATTTGGAAATTCAACAAACGCTACAACTATTCTGTCAGTCAGCCACTTATAATTGCGTGGAACATTTCGTTAACCTCTTGCTGCAACTTATCGCGGTAACACACTGTAAATGCATTTGTTACACACTCAATACCGCATACCCGGCTCTCCGTGGAAAATATTGTAAAGCCGTCTTATTATCCCCTCAATCAACCGTATCCCGAACTTTTCACACCTATAGGAAATATTTTTATTTATTTAGACTAAATCTAAATAATGTCTGCGCAGGCGTATTTTTTCCGTAACATCCGGCAACGGGCCGCAATCATGCTCGGGCACCATGTCAGGGGTCGACATCGTAATAGACCTGAGTATTTTTAATCGCAGGATTTTTGGCCATCCTCACGTATGTCGATTTCAGTACATCACGGAGTCGGGGGAGAGAGGCTGCGGTCTCAACCTTAATCATTATTTTCTGTATGTAGAGCGATTTCACACGGGTGACGCGCGGCTGATCGGGACCGCTCACCCTGTTGCCGAGCTGCGACGCCAGCAATTGCGCGTATGCGTTGGAAAAATGTTGCAGCACCGTCGCGTCGGCATGCTTCAGATATATGTAAATTATGCGTGTGAACGGGGGATATAGATATGTCCGGCGCTCCTCGATTTCGTGATTGTAGAAATCAAGATAGGAATGCTGTGACACAAACCGGAGCACGGGATGGTCGGGCGTGTAGGTCTGGATTATCACCTCGCTGCCCTCGGAGTCGCCGCGGCCGGCGCGTCCCGACACCTGTTCAAGCATGTTGAACGCCCGCTCCGACGCCTTGAAATCAGGTATATTTATAAGTTCGTCGGCATTCATTACCACCACCGACGATACGCTTTGGAAATCGAGCCCTTTAGTCACCATCTGCGTGCCGACGAGAATATCGGCCTTGCGCGAGGAAAACGCGTCGATGATGGCTTCGTAGCCGTCCTTGTTGCGGGTAGTGTCAAGGTCCATGCGAAGCACTTTGCGCGAGGGGAAGATGCTTTCAATTTCCCCCTCCACACGTTCGGTCCCGTAGCCTACCACTTCGATGGAGGGCTGACGGCATTGCGGGCACAGATCGGGCAGTTCATATACCGCGCCGCAGTAGTGGCACACAAGCTGGCGGGAATGGTTATGGTAGGTCAGCGACACATCGCAATACTGACACTTGGGTACCCACGCGCACTGTTTGCACCGTACCATCGGAGCATAGCCGCGCCTGTTGCGGAACAGTATCGCCTGATGCGAGGCGCCTACGGCATCATTGATGCTTTTTATAGCATCGAGCGAAAGCGGACCGTTCACGGCCCCTTTCTGTCGCGCTCTTTTCATATCGATGATGCGTATAGGAGGAAGGGGCAGCTCGTTGTAGCGCGTGGTAAGGCTCACGAGACCGAATTTGCCGTTGAGAGCCTTATAATATGTGTCGACAGCCGGAGTCGCGCTCCCGAGCAGCGCTCTGGCGCCATGCATCGAGGCGAGCACCAGCGCCACATCGCGGGCATTGTAGCGCGGAGCGGGTTCCGACTGCTTGTAGCTTGCCTCATGCTCTTCGTCGACAATGACAAGGCCTAAGCGTCCGAACGGCAGAAACAGTGACGAACGCGCGCCAAGTATCACGCGCGGGCCCGGCTCGGCAAGCATGCTCTTCCATATATCCACACGCTCGTTGTCGGAAAATTTGGAGTGATACACCACAATGCTGTTTCCGAATATATTCTGCAGACGCCGCGTGAGCTGAGTGGTAAGCGCAATTTCTGGCACAAGATACAGCACCTGCTCGCCTCGGCTGAGCGCGGCGTCAATAAGGTGGGAGTATATCTCGGTTTTTCCGCTTGAAGTGACACCGTGGAGGAGCACGGTGGATTTTTCGCGCCACAGTCCGGTGATTTCGTCGCATGCTTTCATCTGTGCCTGAGTCAGCAGCGGGAGGCGTCCGGTAGGCGTGCCGTCAAATTTGAACCGGTTTATTTCGCGGCGTTCTATTCGCGCAAGGCCGCGTTTGACTATCGCGTTGAGTATCGCGGAAGTGACGCCCGCACGGTCAAGCAGTTCCTTTCTGTCCACCTCCTTGACGATGGCATCTTTGCGGCTCACGCAACTCATCTCGGTAAGTGTCATAAGAAGCCGTTCCTGCTTTTTAGCCGAGCGGACAGCATCGAAAGCCGCGGCGAGAGTGGTGATGTCGTAGTTGGGAATCACTACCGTCTGTCTGACAGCGCGGTATCTCTCTATGATCTTTTCGGAAATCACGAGTATGCCTCTCTCAATCATTGAGGTAATGAGTGCGGGAAGATTCTTCACGGTGATTTCGCGCGCTATCGCCGACACGGCCAGTGATTTTTTCTCGCCGAGCAGCGATATTACAAGAGCCTCGCGGTCGTCGGGACGGCATTCCTCATCTGGCTCATAGTCGGGATTGAGCTCCACAAATGTCTCGCTCTCCACTTTAAGCCCCGACGGGACAGCAGCCTTATACACGTCGCCGACAGCACACATATAGTATTCGGCCACCCATTCCCACAGTTTGAGCTGCGGATGCCTCACTATCGGGTAACCGTCGAGCACGACGGCTATATCCTTTATCTCAAATCCCTCAGGCGCCTGTGTGGTAAGCGACCTTATTATCCCGGTATAATACTTCTTGCGTCCGAAAGGCACAATGACGCGATAGCCGACCTTGACCGCGCTCTCCATCTCGGCCGGAATGGCGTAGGTGAAAGTAGAGTCAAGCGGCAACGGCAATATTATTTCAGCATACCATCGCGACATCGGCAACCGTACGGAATCTCAGGTTAGAGCAACTTGATATTGATATAGCGCTTGGGATTTTTGCGTATGTCGACCAGCAGCGAGTCGATGCTCTGCGATGCCTTGGCAAGATTGTCGTAGAGAGCCGAGTTGTTGAGCAGCGCGCCGAGAGTCGAATTGGGATTCTGCAATTGCGCTGTAAGGGCGGCGAGGTCGGCCGATATGCGGTTGAAATTGCTGAGCGTCGAGTCAATGGGTGCGTCGGCTATATCGGATGTGACCTTGTTCAGGTCGGATACGATACTGTCGACCGACGCCACGACGTCGTTGACGGCACCGACGGTAGCCGGGAGAGTCCTTACGGTTGCGTTGAGTGTCTTGGCCGTAGTGTTGAGCGTGGCGGTAAGAGCCTCTATGTTTTTGAACGACTGCAGCAGCGCCTCGTTGCCTGTAAGCGCGTTGATATTGGTAAATATAGAGTCAAGTTTCGGCATAAGGCCGCTCACGCCTGGAAGAAGCTGCTCCGACACCTGGTCCATCATGCCGGCAGCAATACCCGCGGGTACGGTATCACCCGGAGAGTAGTACTCACTGTTACGCGCCATCTCGATTTTCACCGAAGCCGTACCGAGCAGACTGCTCTCAATCAAAGCCTTGGAGTTGACAGGTATTTTAAATTTCTTGTCAAGGCTCATCGACACGAGCACGCAGTCGGGGCGGTCGTACATCAGTTCCACGTTGTCGACCTGCCCTATCTTATATCCGTTGACCATGACGGGAGCCGACACCTCAAGCCCTTTTACATCGCTGTATACAGCGTAATAGTAATTGGACGGCTTGAAGATGCTGACGCCTTTCAGATATTCAATTCCGAAGAAAAGGATTGCCAGCGCTATGAGTACACAGGCTCCTATCATCATCTCTTTTGTGAATAACTTTTTCATATATTATCGTTCTTTATTTCGATTTTATTGGCTTTTTATTCATCAGCTAATACCGGAGGCGACGGATTGACGTGTCAAGTGCTTCTCAGTCGGCACGCTTGCCGTTTTCCATCCTGACGACAAACGCCTGCGGGAACTTAGCCCTCAGCCTACGCATCGTCTTTTCGGCTTCGGCACGGGTGCTGAAATGCCCCACAGTGTATTTGTACAGTCCGCGGTCGTAATATTCGCTGACTTTCTCGCCTTTGAATTTTTTTGACTTTGTCGGCACCTGCCTGTCATTGGCAAGTACCTGAACGCGATATTCAATCGCTGAGACGGTTTCATTGCCGTCGGACATGTCGCTGCTGTCCTCCGCTACCTGTTGCCGCTCAGCGTCATCATCAGGCTTGTCCGGCTGTGTTTTTGTCCGGTCAGGCTTTTCAACAGGGACGGCTGGGCGGTTGCCGGTGACGGCCGCATAATATTCATCGAACGCATTTGACAGTGATTTCGCCATTTTCTCAACCCCGTCGGCCGATGCCATAAATTTTTCCGCCCTCGGATTGCTGATAAAGTCGAGTTCGACGAGCACCGCGGGCATTCCGGTAGACCACAGTACCCAGAATCCGGCCTGTTTGACACCTTTGTCATGACGTCCGGCTGTAGAAGTCAGACCGTCTTTTGCAAGGGTTGCAAACTCGATGCTGCGGTCAAGGTGCTTGCTCTGATTGAGTTCGAACGCGATATATGACTCCGGTGAATTCGGGTCGAATCCCTGGTATTTCTGAGAATAGTCCTCCTCAAGATACATTACGGCATTCTCGCGCTTTGCCACCTCAAGGTTGCTTTCCGAGCGATGCAGCCCGCAGGTGTATACTTCGGTTCCGGAAATTGAAGTGCGATTTTTATTCCTTTTGTCAAGCGAATTGACGTGAATGGAGATGAAAAGGTCGCCTTTGGCGTCGTTGGCTATGCGGGCACGCTCATTAAGCGCGATAAACACATCCTTGCTGCGCGTGTACACTATCTTTACATCATCTTCACTGTAATTTTTCCTGATTTTGTCGCCTAACTTCTTGGCTACATTGAGATTGATACTCTTTTCATTGGTGACTGCTCCTATCGCGCCATAGTCCTTGCCGCCGTGACCGGGATCGATGACCACAACAAACTGCTTGGCTTCGACGTTGAATGACAAAGCCACAGGCAACAACAGCAGTGATATATATTTTAAAATTTTGATTTTCAAGATATATATTTTAACATGACAAATTTAGCAAAAATCAGATAAATATCGTTCCTCTTTTAGTTTGAAATTTCGTTAAATAATATTTTTGACTAATTTTGTGAACAATTCAACCAAAAGCATGAAGTATTTTTCCACAATATTTTTAGCCGTTTCTTTGCTTGCCGCCGGATGTTCATCATCCGGAAACGGCAGCGATGCCGGCGACGCGGCGACAAGCGCATCATTCACACGACTCGACAAAGTGGTGACGCAGTTTCCCCAACTGTCACCCGCGCGACAGCACGCCATAGTCGACTCGCTGACCGTGCCGCTCAACGATTATATATATCTTATGGGAGCGTCGACAGGCGATATTCCCGCATCGATTGACTCGCTGAGCCACACGGCGGCATTCGCCATGTTTGAGCCGGAAGTCGACAAGGCATTTCCCTCTACCGCGGCAATCGAAAAGCAACTTGGCACGCTTGACGCCAATATCAGACATCAGCTCCCTACGTTGCCTCACTATTCCTATTACGGCATCATCTCCCCCTACCGGCAGCAGGTCATGCTGGTCGACTCGGTGATATATGTCGCCCTCAACCACTACCTCGGTGCCGGACATGAGGCTTACAGTTCCATGCCCGAATACTCCCGCGCCACCAAAACGCCCACATATATACCCCTTGACATCGCGGAAGCCATCGTCGCGATAGAATACCCTTTTGTGGCAAACAACGCTCCCACCGCCATACAGTATTTCCTCTACGAAGGTGCGCTTCTCAAGGCCGTCGCCGATCTTACAGGCATCACCGATACCGCAACCCTGATGGGATGGACATCGGAACAACTTGCGCAGGCGGAAGCTCAACAGGGCGCAGTATGGCGCAAAATGGCCGCGGACAATATCATCTATTCCACCGACATGTCGCTCGCGCGCCGGCTATGCGCCCCCGCTCCGTCGGCCATGCCTGTTTCCCCCACCCTGCCCGGTCGTATATGCCGCTACATCGGCTACCGCATAGTCGACTCATACCTCGCCAACAATCCCGGCACATCACTCTCCGACCTCCTCTCACCCACATTCTACAACTCCCCGTCCACCCTCATCAACTCCGGCTACTCACCGAAGTAACGAATGATATCAAGACCATAACGCGAGTGCGACAAATCACATCCAGCCACTATTAACTTACGCTGAGTTGATAGGGGCGGGGGCGTCTCGCCCCCGTGGTAACTTGCAGTGTGTAAAGATAATACTCCGAGGGCGAGACGCCCTCGCCCCTATCTATATCCCTTAAGTTAATAGCATTGAATCGCATCCTTACGACTTGCAACGACTTTTGACAGCCAATTATAGTTTTGCATCACCCTCGATTTAGTCGTGACCCAGCGCGCTCCGGCGTGCAGGACAATTAGTGCAAAAAAAGAGGCGACATGTCGGATTGACATATCGCCTTGTAATCTTCAAGTAGAAAGCCTCGGCTCTTACTTTCTGATACCAAGCTCTTTTTGAGCGATGATTGCACGGTAGCGGTTGATATCTTTCTTGGCAAGATAGTCAAGAAGACGACGACGTTTACCTACAAGCATCTTAAGAGCGCGAGCTGTTGTATAATCTTTGTGATTTGACTTCAGGTGCTGAGTCAAATGAGAGATACGGACTGAGAATAATGCAATCTGTGCTTCAGGTGAGCCAGTGTCAGTCTTGCCCTTACCGTACTTCTCAAAGATTTCTACTTTTTCTTCAGAATTCAAATGCATTCTTTCGGATGTTTAAAGTGTTAATAAATAAAAGTTATGCTTAAAAAGCTCCGCAAAATTACAACATTCCCTCCAATCCACCAAATTTCCCCAAAACTTTTTTTTCTACTGTTTCTCAGTATTTTTTCATTTTCTATTTCAAACGCATCGGTCATTCACAATACCGGCTCAAGGTCCGGAAGTTTGAATAAAATCGGAAGCGTGTACCAGACATTTACTTTCTTGCCGTTGTGCTCTCCTGGAATAAAATCGGGTAAAAGACTTACAACCCTCATTGCCTCCGTGTCGAAAGCAGGACCAATACCTCTGTAAATACGCGGTGCGCATACATGGCCTAATGTGTCAATATAAAACCGTACGATAACCCTCCCCTGTGAGCAACCATCCGCGTCCTCCGGATATTTTAAATTTTCTTTTATGAATTTAATCAATGCAGCCTCGCCTTCAGGGTATTGGGGCATTTGCTCTACCGCACCGTATATTTTATCTCCTTCAGACTCTGGTTCCGACAACTGAACTACTTCACCCTTTGTAATAACAAGATCCGGGTCGTGAAAAACCTCACCCTGAATAATCTCAATAATATCCGAATCAGGACAAGCAACAGTATCTTCCTCGATTATATCTATTTCCCCTTCCTCGATAATACATTCCACTACTTCTGTTGAGTCAGTAATTTCTGTGGAGTCAGTGATTTCTTCACGAAAATCATCATTTGACTGATTTTTGGCCGATGAAGCATCGCAGCCCGAAAACGCAATCATTCCTGCTGAAATTCCGGCGAGTGCAACTGCTTTTCCGGCAAGAGAGCGGGCGCGAAGCTGCTGCTCAAGATAGCGCACCTCCGCCTCACATTTTGGGCATGTGCCGAGACAGTCGCCTTTGTAGCGGCATTCAGATGTTGCGAACTCGATGTCGTTGGCTTCGGCAATCCGACGGCGTATTTCTTTCAGTATCTTGCAGGTATGCTTTCCTCGTGCCATAGTTTGTTTATTTTATATTTATAAGTGAATAAATCCAATCGATGGAATCCGAGCGCCTCAATAGCCTTGCGGCTTGCCTCGCGGTCGACATCCGTGTTGTAGCCATGTATCAGCGGCAGACGTATTATACAGTCGTTCTGCCTCCCGGCTTCCGCTATCAGCCGGAGATTGCCGAGCACGAGGTCGTTGCATTGGCCGGTATAGTCGCGGTATATTTCGGGGTTCATATCCTTGACGTCGACAATCATTGTATCAATTACCGGAAGCAATACCTCGACATTTGCACTCGGCACATTGAGCGACGTCTCCAGGTTGAGTCGCCAGGCCGGACCGCACAGTTCGCGGAAATCACTGATAAACCGCGGTCGCAGACACGGTTCACCCCCTCCGAAAGTCACGCCTCCATTTGTAGCGATAAAATAAAGTTCGTCAATGCGCGTATCGACATACAGTTGCTCGGGCGAATACTCGCGAAACTGACTGCTATCGCCCAGCGACTGCGGATTAAGACAATATCGACAACGGAGCGGACAGCCATGAAAAGCGACAAGCGTAGTCACACCATCGCCGTCAGTCAGAATGCGATGCCGCACTATACCTATTATCTTAGCTTTTTGCTTCTCCATGCTCCGAAATATGGGAGATTACAAATATGGCGATTATCCGCGACAAAAGCAAACTCTTGTTCACTATAAATCACGCATCAATATTAAATAATCCTACAGTTTCAGCAGGGAGGAGCCGTTGTCGGAGTTGTTGAGTGAGCGGCGTGAGGAGCGGAAGATGGAGCCAAAATCGGCCGAATAGGTTGCCGACAGCACTATCATGTTGCCGTTGTTTTTGATGTAACGCTCACGATATGACGGATTGACGGCGGAATAGTTCCACGCCGGATAACGCGTACCCTTTTTATCAAACATATACATCCAGTCGACGCCGATGGTCCAGTGCTTGTCGGGCGCATACTCCAGACTCAGCGCATCGCCGTTCTCATCTTTTCCTACATAGTGGCCGTTGAGATACTTGCCCGGCAGCTTGCGCCAGTAAGACACGGTGAAGGGGCCTTTGCTCCACCAAAGGCTCATACTTGCGTCGAATGATGTCAGATGATGTTTCCACGTCTGCCCCGCCGTCGCATAATGCATCAGACTGAGATACAGATTGGCGCCGAATCCGTGAATTTCCGACAATTTCATCGTCAGGTCATTCTGGTATACGTGACGGTAGCGCCCGTTGACCGACTGGCTCAGGAACATACGGTCACCGATATATGTCACATCGTCGACAAGACTGTTGGAAGTGTTGGCGATAGCCGACATATACGATACCGAAAACTTTCCGGTGCGGTAGGTCGCGGAAAACTGGTACGTGAAGTTTTCCGGTACCTTAAGGTCGGGATTGCCGTTGGAGATAAGATAGGGTGTCTGCTGTTGCGGATAATCGGTAAGCGATGTCAGCGACGGTATCGACGGCGAATAACTGAATGCTCCGCGTATATTCCAGTGGCTGCCGATATTCCAGGACAGCTGCGCCGACGACAGATTCCGCACAAACCTGCGCTTGTTCATGTCATTCTTTATCCAGAACAGTTTTGCACCGGTAGCAGCCGAAAGATACACATTGCCGATCTGCTGCCCTAAGCGCACGTACACATAGTTGTTGTTCTCCGTGAGTACCGGCTTATAATCGGAGGTCAGATATGTATTGGTACTTCGCGACAATGTATTCTGGTAGCCTGCCGAGAGCGATGTCTGCCCGCTGAACTCATGGCTGTAGCAGATTTCGGAAATCAGCGAACGGCGACGGCTGTCAACGTCCATCACATAATCGTCGGCCGTGCCGTCGACATACCGGTAACTGTTGGTACGGCGGTAATCGCTTGAACTGAGCGTTCCAACGACCTGTGCCTCAAGCGTATTCTTCCCGTTGAAATTCCGTTTGAAAAACAAATCGAGCGACGGCGCCATATCCTTGCTTTCCGTACGGTTGTAATTGTCATAATCACCGAAATAAGTATCATGCGAGCGAGCGATTGCACGTCGTCCGCTTTCGCTCGGAGTTACGCTGAATGTTGCTGAAAAAAGTGTGTTTACATCACGTGTGAAGTCATATTTCAACCGCACATTGTGGTATGTGTAGTTGAACGGATTACGGTCATGATTCTCAATGTCCACTCGAAAATCGTCGCCTATATAGCTTTCGGCCGTATTGTCATACACTTTCTGGTAATTTCGCCATGACGGCACATATATCAGTGAAAACTGCGACGGTCCCTGATGGTACGATGCTCTTATATTGGCATCGACGAAAGCGGTATTGACCGCACTGCGTCCCCATGCATATATCTGGCCGCCGTCATTGCGCTCTTTCAAGGTTATATTTAGGAAACCTGACTTCCCGCTGTCGGCATAGCGTGCCGGTGTCATTCGTGAAAACTCAATCCTGGCGATATCCTTAGGCTGCAAAGCATTGAAATCATCAATCGTGGAAGGCACACCGTTGATGAGTATCACCGGCGTGCCGCCGTCGACAGTCAACGTGCGATTGACCGGATTTGCCTGCAGTCCCGCAAGCGGCAGTTTCTGAAATAGACTTATGGCCGTAGAGGAGGCTTTCACATCCGAGGCTGACGGAAACAATATCGTGCGGCCGCGTGACTCCGTCATCTGACCGGCAGTAACGGTAACTTCATCCAATGCCACCCCCTCGGTAATATACACATCGCCCACCTTCACGTCCCCGCTCTTATCAATCATGATTTCGGCCGTATTAAAACCGGTCATCGACACCTCAAGGCGCAGTTTCGATTTTATATCTGTGTCGAGTTCAAATGCGCCGCGCCCATCGGTCGCAGTGCCCCCGATAAAATTATCCCCCGAAAAGAGCCGGCACGAAGCCCCCACAACAGAAGTGGAATCACTATCGGAATATATAACCCCGCTTATCGTGCGGGCAGATAAAGTGATTGAAGAAAAAGTTGCAACCGCCACAATTGACGGCAAAACAACGGATTTAAATCTGTGCATACTGCAATCAATAATATAGTTGAATAAGTCAAAGAAAAGAATGCCTGCCGGTTCACCGGAATTATGGCATAACGTTACAGGCACTCTCTATACAGTAGACAGATTCCTCCCGGAATCATTACAGCAGAGCACAGATTTTAAAAAATTTTAACTTAGCTGTGGCGTTGGAGGAGTTCGCGCTCTATTTCGGGGAGCGTGACGTCCATTTGCTCGAGGAGGACGAGCAGGTGATAGATGAGGTCGGAGGCTTCGTAGATGAAGCGGTCGCGGTTGCCGTCAACGGCCTCTATGGTCGATTCTACGGCTTCCTCGCCCACTTTCTGGGCTATTTTCTTTACGCCTTTGATAAAGAGCTTGGTGGTGTAGGAATTTTCAGGCATCTCGGCATGACGCTGCTGTATGAGGCGCGACAGAGAGCGGATGAAACCGTCCTCGGCCGGAGTGTCGAAGCATGCCTCCGTGCCGCGGTGGCATGTCGGGCCGACGGGGATTGCCTTAATCAGCAACGTGTCGCCGTCGCAGTCGGCATACATATCCTTCACCTCAAGGAAATGTCCCGAGGTCTCCCCTTTTGTCCAAAGTTTGCCGCGTGTGCGGCTGAAGAATGTGACGCGGCGTTCGGCCACGGTCTTTTCAAAAGCCTCCTTGTTCATGTAGCCGAGCATAAGCACTTTGAGCGTCACGGCATTCTGTATGATGACGGGCAGCAGGCCGTCGGCACATTTATCGAGATTGAAATCTGAAAAATTCATATCAAATATATGTCTGTTTATTATAATCTTACGGGAATATTCCGTTCGGAAAGCTGTCGTTTGAGCGCGTCGATAGTGATTTCGCCATAGTGGAAAATGCTTGCGGCAAGAGCGGCGTCGGCACGACCGTCGGTCAGCACATCGGCAATATCTTTCACCGAACCGGCGCCCCCCGACGCTATGACGGGAATATCGAGCAATGACGCGAGAGCTGCATACGTGTCGCACGGATAGCCAGAGCGGGTACCGTCATGGTTCATGGATGTAAAAAGTATCTCGCCGGCCCCGAGGTCCTGCACCCTGCGGGCCCATTCAAACAGTTCGATATCGGTGAGCCGCGAGCCACCGTGGGTAGTGATGCGCCATGAGCCGTCGTCAACCGTACGGGCGTCTATCGCCACCACGACAAACTGCGAACCATACTTCGACGCGATTTCGCTCACGAGCGACGGATTGGCTACAGCCGCCGAGTTGACGGTAATCTTGTCAGCACCGGCATCAAGCAACGCCGCGGCATCGTCGAGCGACGATATGCCGCCCCCCACAGTGAAGGGGATATTCACCCGGTCGGCCACGCGTTCCACCATCTTTGTGAATGTGGAGCGGCCCTCTTTTGACGCCGTGATGTCGAGATACACAAGTTCGTCGGCACCTTCGAGCGCATAGCGTGCGCCAAGTTCCACAGGGTCGCCGACATCGGCCAGCCCCTCGAAATTAATTCCCTTTACCGTGCGTCCGTTCTTCACGTCGAGGCAAGGTATGATACGTTTCGCTAACATAGTCGTTCAAGTTCTTTAAGTGATACGTGCCCCTCATAGAGCGCTTTTCCCACAATGACGCGGCGCAATCCCAGCTCCGCACATTTCCCCACATCGGCAAGCGACGATATGCCGCCGCTTACGGTGAAGTCGACATCGGGATACTTCGTCTGTATCTCGGTATAGAGGTCGAACGACGGCCCCTGCAACATGCCGTCGCGCGATATATCGGTCACAATGGCCTGGGTCAGTCCGCCCGGCAGGAAACGTTTCACTATGTCATCAATCGTGATGTCGGTATCCCCGAGCCATCCCGACACAGCCACTTTGCCGTCGCGCAGGTCGGCGCCGAGTACCATCATCCCATTGCCGTAACGCTCCAGCCACTTGTCGAAAAGCTCCGGCTGCTTCGCCGCCACGCTGCCGATTACAGCAAACGAGCCTCCGGCATTGACGCAGTCGCGCATATCGTCGTCGGTCTTGATGCCTCCCCCCCACTCTATGCGGGCGTCGCCGCATGCCGATGCCATCTTCTCGAGCACAGACAGATTGCATGGATGTCCCGCTTTGGCACCGTCGAGGTCGACGGCGTGTATACGGGTAAAGCCGTGGTCGACAAAACGCTTCACCATATCCACCGGCGAGGCGTCATATACCGTTTTTGCATTGTAGTCGCCCTGCGACAGACGCACGCACTTGCCGTCGATTATGTCAATCGCGGGAATTATCTCTATACGTCGGCTCATAGTTTCAGGAAATTTTGCAATATACGTTCGCCCACATCGCCGCTTTTTTCAGGGTGGAACTGCGTGCCGTAGAAATTCTCATATTTCAATGCCGCGCTGAACATCTGTCCCTCCGCCCCGTAGCGTGTGGTGGCGATAGTGTCAGGACAAAGGTCGGCACGATACGAATGCACGTAATACACGTAGCTCCCCGGCGTTATATCCTTGAACAGCTTGCTCTCGAGGTTATTGATACTGTTCCAGCCCATGTGCGGCACCTTGTCGCCCGGCTGCGGCTCAAAACGGCGTACGCGCGTGTCAAACAGCCCCATCCCCTCTGCATCACCCTCGGCGGTATGCCGGCACATCACCTGCATACCCACACAGATGCCGAGCACGGGACGGCGCAGACGTTTTATCACATCCACCAGGCCGGCGTCACGCAGACGTCCGATTGCCTCGCCGGCATGTCCTACACCTGGGAGCAGTACTCGGTCGGCGCGGCGTATCTCGTCGGCATCGGCGGTCAGTGTCCATTCCGCGCCAAGACGGTTGAGCGCGTTTTCCACCGAGCGCAGATTGCCGGTTTTATAGTCTATGATTGCTATCATTGTCCTTAAATTTCATTTTTACGGTTACAGTACCCCTTTGCTCGACGGGAGGTCATAGCTGAACGGATTGCGGTGAACGGCCTGCTTGAGCGCACGCGCGAATGCCTTGAACACCCCTTCGATAATATGATGGTTGTTATCGCCGCGGGCTGCCACATACAGATTGGCATGCATGGCCGAGGCAAGCGACTTGAACACATGCTCATACATCTCCGTGGGCGTGTCGCCTACGTACTCGCGGGTAAAATTCACATCCCACACCAATTCGCTGCGTCCGCCGAAATCAATCAGCACCATAGCGCGGCTCTCGTCCATCGGGAGAACGAACCCATATCGCTCGATGCCGCGTTTCGATCCGAGTGCCTGATATATGGCGTCGCCGAGTGCTATCGCCACATCTTCCATCGTGTGGTGCTCGTCAACCTCGAGGTCACTCCGGCAGGTGATATCGAGTGTCACTCCGCCGTGGTGCGGTATCTGGTTGAGCATGTGGTCGTAAAATTTCAGTCCCGTATCTATATTAGAGGGAGCGCCACCGTCGAGATTGAGATACAGGTCGATTTTCGTCTCCGACGTGTTGCGTATGACACGCGCCTCACGCCCCGACGAAAGTATATGGCGTGCTATCTCCATCCAGTCGCCGGTAGCAAGCACGCATCCTTCGGGCAGTACGTCGGCATTCCCTATCATCAACCCTTTGGCGCCGAGATTGACGGCAAGCTGCATATCGGTAAGCCTGTCGCCGATTACGAATGACGACTCCAGGTCATAGCTACCGTCCATATACCGGGGGAGCATCCCCGTGCGCGGTTTGCGCGTCGGGGCATTGTCCTCGGGAAAACTGCGGTCGATGAGTATGTCGTCGAACACTACACCCTCGCCGCGCAATGTGTCGAGCATCATGTTGTGCGCAGGCCAGAACGTATCTTCGGGGAACGACTCGGTGCCCAGTCCGTCCTGATTGCTGACCATGACGAGGTCGTAGCCTTTGCCGGCAAGCGCGCGGAGTGCCGAGATTGCGCCCGGCACGAACCGTAGTTTCTCCAGCGAGTCAATCTGCTCGTCGGCAGGCTCGGCTATTATAGTGCCGTCGCGGTCGATAAATATTGCTTTCTTCATTTTGCAGGCAGATTATTGCTGATATTCCTTCAATAGAGTCACCACACGCACGTTTTCCTCGGGTGTGCCTACCGTGATGCGCAGGCAACCGTCGCATGCCAGCAGGCGGCTGCGGTTGCGCACAATCACTCCGTTTTCCACCAGATAGTCATACACGGCGTCCGGAGCATCGAATTTCACAAGCAGGAAATTGGCATCGGAAGGATAGACCTCGCGCACTATTGCCATTTCACGCAAGGTAGCGGCCAATGCGTCGCGTTCATGTATGATTTCGGCCACGCGGGCTGTAATATCGTCGTTGACTATATGCTCTATCACTTTCTGCTGGGTGGGGCCGTTGACATTGTACGGGTATTTCACGCGCGAGAATATCGCGGCAATCTCCTCGCTCGCAAATGCCATGCCAAGGCGCAATGACGCCATGCCCCATGCTTTGGAGAATGTCTGCAGCACGATGACATTGGGGTAGCTGTCGAGCACATCGAGCATCGAACCGCGTTCGGAGAAGTCTATATATGCCTCGTCGACCACCACAATACCGTCGAACGCCTCGGCCAGCCGCGCTATGTCGGCTCGCGGGAATGCGTTGGCCGTAGGATTGTTGGGCGAACATATCCATATAACTTTCGTACGCGGGTCGGCGGCTTTCAGCAGACGGTTGACCGGCAGGGAGAAATCGCTGCGCAACTGCACTTCGCGGAACTCCACATCGTTGATTGCCGCGGCCACGCTGTATACGCCGTAGCTCGGCGCTATCGCCACCACATTGTCCTCGCCCGGGCGGCAGAAGATTCGGTACACGAGGTCGATGGCCTCGTCGGAACCGGCGCCCCCCACGAATATCTGCTCCGGACGTACACCCTTAAGCTCGGCGATATGATGCTTAAGCTGATGCTGATGCGGGTCGGGGTAACGGTTTACACCGTTGTCGTACGGGCTTTCGTTGGCATCGAGCCACACCGATATGTCGCCCCCCTTGAACTCATCGCGTGCCGTAGAATAAGGGGCAAGAGCCAATATGTTCGGTCGAACGTAGTTTAATGGATTTTTCATCAATAATGTTTTAAATATTATGTAGGGACGCACGGTCTGTGGCGTCCGGATACGATTAAATTGCGGACGCACGAGCCGTGCGTCCCTACAGGTCAATGCAATCCTATTCGCCGAGGCGCACTTTCACCGCAAGGGCGTGCGCGTCGAGTCCTTCGGCATCGGCCATGGTCACTATCACATCGGAGAGCGAACGCAATCCGTCGCGGGTCAGCTCCTGATAGGTGATTTTCTTCATGAAGCTGTCGATATTGACGCCGCTGTATGATTTGGCCCAGCCTGAAGTGGGAAGCGTATGGTTGGTGCCCGAAGCATAGTCGCCGGCGCTTTCCGGTGAATGGTTGCCTATAAACACACTTCCGGCCGAAGTGATTTCCGCTGCCACATCCCACGGCTCCGACATTGATATGATAAGATGCTCCGAAGCATATTCGTTGGCAAATTCAATCATTTCCCCGCGTGAACGCATCACTATCAGACGGCTCTGCGACAGCGAACCGGCCACTGACTCCTGCCGCGACAGACGCGCCGTAAGATTCTTCACCTCTTCGGCCACACTTTGTGCGAACGCGACGTTGTCGGTGACAAGTATCGCCTGCGAGTCGGGGCCATGTTCGGCCTGCGACAACAGGTCGGCGGCCACGTAACGCGGCGACGCCGTGCAGTCGGCCATCACCATGACCTCGCTCGGACCCGCCGGCATGTCAATTGCCACGCGGTTTGTGACCATCTGCTTGGCGCAGGTGACGAAACGGTTGCCGGGACCGAATATCTTGTCGACGCGCGGCACTGACTCCGTGCCGTAGGCCATCGCGGCGATGGCCTGTGCGCCGCCCACCTTATATATTTCATCGATACCGCATACCTTCGCTGCATAGATAATCTCGGGAGCTATGCCGCGTCCGGCACCGTAGGGAGTGCACAATACACGGCGGCGGCAACCTGCTATCTTTGCAGGCACAGCGAGCATCAGCACCGTGGAAAACAGCGGCGCGCGTCCGCCCGGTATATAAAGTCCGACCGTATTGACAGGCACCTGACGCTGCACGCATCTCACTCCGGGAGTCACCTCAACGTCGACGGGATACTCCATGAGCTGCGCGGAGTGGAATTTCTCTATATTTCGGGCAGCACACTCTATGGCGGCAGCCACCTTCGGATCAACCTTGGCCGCCGCATCTTTAATCTCGGCGTCGCTCAACCGCAGGTCGCCTATCTCAACTTTGTCGAATTTAAGCGACAATTCCCGCAAAGCCTTGTCGCCATCCTCAACCACACGGTTTATGATGTCGGCGACAGCGGCATCGACCGACACCTTCTCGTCAGGAATATTTCGGCGGCACAGACGCTGCCACTCGCTGCGTGCGGGATACTCAAATATCTCCATCAGCGTATCATATTTTCGAGCGCGAGCACAAGAATGTCCTCCGCTCCAAGTTCTTTCAGCCGTTCAATTTTCTCCCAAAGTTCATCCTGCGGTATCACCACGTGCATGGAATACCATCCCTCCTCCGACAGAGGCATCAGCGTAGGGCTCTTCATGCCGGGAAGCAACGCCACAGCCGCCGGAATGCGGTCCTGCGGTATGTTCATCAGCACATATTTCATGCCGCGGCTGTCAAGTATCGAGCTGAAACGGAATTTCAGTTTGGCAAGTTCACCGAGCTTCTCCTCGTCAAGGTTTTTGTTGGCCACAAGCACCGCTTCCGAGGCAAATACCTGCTCCACCTCCACGAGACCGTTCTGTATAAGCGTGCCGCCCGACGATACGATGTCGAAAATAGCATCGGCCATACCGACCGCGGGAGCTACCTCAACCGAACCGGCTATCTCGTGTATCTCAGCCTTTATACCTTTTTCGTCGATAAACCGGCGCAGGATATTGGGATAGGATGTAGCGATACGTCGGCCGCTGAACCATTCCAACCCGGTATAATTTACATCGCGGGGCACTGCGAGCGATATGCGGCACGCGCCGAATCCCAGCTTCATCGCCACATCGACATCCTCCCCTTTTTCGGCAGCCTCGTTCATGCCAACGATACCGATGTCGGCAACGCCCATAGCCACTGCCTGCGGAATATCGTCGTCACGGAGATAGAGCACGTCCATCGGGAAACCCTTGGCGCGTGCTATAAGTTTGCGGTTACTTCCCGACATACTTATGCCGGCGTCGGCGAGCAGAGCCAGACACTCCTCGTTCAAACGCCCCTTTGCTTGAATTGCTATTCTCAACATATATAATAATCTTTTACTTATAATCTTTGATACCGTATTGCGCCATTAATATCTTGCAAATTTACATAATTATTTTAAATTTTCTATCATTTTAACACCAAATCAATCATTTTCAGTCAAAATGACTATGATATTTGATAAATTGTATTTTAAATATAATACTTTTGTAAGATAGTTGAAAATTAAGTAACTTTGCAAACGCTGACCGACCATGAACAGCGACTATCTGTTGAGGTCGAAATGCAATTAATTTTTTAGAAAGCGTTTATCAGCGCTGATTCTTGACAGTCAGAAATTCTCGCAAAATTTCATTCCAAAGTCAAGTATTAGGCAACGGTAGATGCCCGTTGATATGTAATTATCGCGCATTCGTTGCAGTATCCCCACATTGGATACTGTCGGATGCATAGTTGCATATATAAGCGTGGGCTTCGACGTTGCCGTCCGACTTTGGAAAGGCAATGCGAGAAGCCTCTGACTGTGGGACGGCAGTAGGTACAGGCGCCACGCTTTCTATTTTTGGACTATACAAGCCGATGAGGGTGCCCTGAGGCATGTTTTTAATCATTTGAAGATGAAACTAAAACACCTACGATGTGGATTTATGTCTCTTGTATGTCTTGCGTCCGCTCAAATGTCGGCAAACGTTAATACATGGACTGACGGCGATTTGAATTACACCTTGATATCGGAGGAACTCAAGACTGTATCTGTCGCCGGGAATGGGAAAAATCGTGGAGATCTTATCATTCCTGACAAAGTAGTTCATGACGGCATGACTTATTCAGTCACTGAGATTGGACCCGGCGCATTCTCACGCATGTCACTTTGGTCTGTAGTTATTCCGGAAGGCATTACCTCCATCGGTAATTCTGCTTTCTATGGCTGCAGTTCTCTCTCATCTGTTTCTATCCCGGAGAGTGTAGTATCTATCGACAGTTTTGCATTTGCAAATAGCACTCTACAGTCCGTTGTAATTCCAGAAGGCATTACTGTAATCAGTGGCAGCTGCTTCTCTTGTTGTAAATCTTTATCGTCAGTAACTATTCCGGAGAGCGTAACCACAATAGGAAATACGGCATTCAGTGAATGTATAGCATTAACATCAATCCGTATTCCGGAAAGCGTCAGGATAATTGGAGATGAAGCCTTCTACGATTGCAGGAATCTTACCTCAATAGAAATTCCTGCAAATATAAATCATATCGGGAAAGGAGCATTCAGTAATTGCAAAAGCATCACATCTATTGTCATTCCAGAGGCACTCACATCAATTGGCGAGGCATGGTTTTATCAGTGCAGCGGATTGAAATCAGTAACCATACCAAACAGCATAACATCTATAGGATACAGAGCTTTTTCTGGATGCGGTCTAACAACAATGAACATCCCAGATAGTGTCACAGAAATCATGCCGGCAGCATTCTATGGGTGCAAGGATCTTGTTTCGATCACTATCCCCGAAACTGTAACAGAAATAAACGAATCTGTTTTTGATGGCTGTAGCGGATTGAAATCGGTCATTATTCCTAAAAGCATCACATCAATTGGTAAAATGGCGTTCAACCTTTGCAGTGGTCTGACATCAATAGACATCCCCGAAAGTGTGACATCGATAGGCGACAGGGCGTTCATGTGTTGCGACGGGCTTAAATCGATAGAAATCCCGGAAAGTGTCAGATCAATAGGATATGACGCTTTCAGAGCTTGCAATAGTCTGACATCAGTCAATATCCCTGAAGGACTGACATTTATCAACCAAGGCCTTTTCCAAGAATGTACCGGTCTGTCATATATCGCTTTACCTAATACGGTTACATCAATCGAATACAGGTCTTTTTTTGGCTGTACGTCTTTGAAGTCAATATATTTACCAAACAACATTGCTTCTATTGGATCTCTCGCTTTTTACGGTTGCAGCGGATTGAAAGAAATTATATGTGCAGGTCATACTCCGGCAGATTGCTATGACGATGATACATTTTACGGTGTTGACAAACAAACCTCCATACTTAAAGTTCCAAAAGGAAGTACCCATGCATATAAAAATAAGGATGTTTGGAAGAATTTCATGAATATTCGGGAAATAGATACCACAAATGTGGACAAAATTATAGATTCAACGATTAGCAACGATGCATTCGTTACCGAAGATGGTGTAACCGCACGCATTGACAACTCGATGATTACAATATATTTTATTGACGGGCGTATGGCGGTTCAACGCCTGCTTAATGCCGGTGAGAGCATAAGCCTTAATCCGGGCTGTTATATTGTGGTATGCAACGGCAAAAACACTAAAGTCATAATATAAACAATTTAAGTTTCGCAAGTCATACGCCGGAATGTCCTGCGAAAAAGGAGTCACATTACATCGTACATATTTGCTGAATATGTACGATGTAATGTGTTCATTATCAGTGTAGGGCTGCACCCCGGTGCAGCCGGAACGGATGCAAACGGGTATTTTCATCCACGGCTGCACCGGGGTGCAGCCATACAATAAGCTCGTAACCAGTAAGTTTGTCCGTAGAATAGTTATTTGACAAAACCGATTTTGTTAAGGGTAGTTAAAGTTTAAAACCGCGATTAAACCATTAGACCGCGCCGGCGTCTTAATAGCAGAAACTTCAAAAACGACAAAATAATAAAACAATAATTCAAAAACAACGTCCAGATGAAAAAGAAATTATTTAGCGCAGCCTTGATTGTAGCAACCCTTTTCAGTTTCAGCGCGTCGGCCCAACAGCCGGTAAAATCAGCAAAAGAGTCAACTGAAGTTACAGCGCAGACCAAGGCTAACAAAAATGATAAAGCAAAGAAAGGCCACCGTCACGGTGATTGTGATAAGAAAGAGTGCGACCGAGCACCTCGCGGTGACCGCAAAGGGCAGCGTCCCGACCTCTTCAGAGGCATTACCCTTACCGCTGAACAGCAGGCTCAGTTAGATGCTCTCCGCCCCACACGTCCCGAATGCAAGGACGCAAAGTGCGACAAAGCAAAATGCGAAAAGACTGAGTGCGATAAATCTAAGAATGACAAGGGAGGCCGTCGCCATGACTTCAAAGGTCACCGTCCCGGCGCACACAATCCCGGCATGCGAGCAGAGTATGTGAAGAAAGTGAAGGAAATCCTTACTCCCGAGCAGTACGTGGTGTTCCTTGAGAACATCGTCATCCCGGCACCTCAGTGCAAAGGTGATAAAGCATGTCCCGATGCAAACGGTGCCCGCACTGTCTGCCCCGAGGAAGGCAACTGTCCCGACAAAGTAGCAAAATAACGAATTTTATATTGTTTGATAGGTTAATAATTGATTGGTAATAAAAAAGCGTTTCCCCGCGATGGAGAAACGCTTTTTTGTGTTCCTGCCACAACATTGCACCGACTAATTTTTACGTATGACAAAACCTATCTCAATGGTAAGTGTCGAATTGTCTGTCACGCTTCCATCACGCGGAATATTCATAGTCACATTTCCACGCGACATTTGTTTATTACTTTCGGAATACAATATCTTTTCATCCACAATGTGCTCGTATCCATAATAGTAATCTTTAGAATCATACATACTGTACACAGACCCTGAATCTCGGCCGTCCTTTAAACCATAGCTTTTCCTTAAACCATAATCTGTAAACATTGCTTCAAGATTAGCGGCAAATTGCATCAGCTCATATAAGGGACCCTGTAATGTGATATTGATTGAATAACCTGCGTCAAAATACTTTTTCTGATCTTTGTCCAGCAGATAACTGCGATATTCAACTTTACATTTATTGCCGAGAAATGAAAGTGGTGTATGCACTTTAATCACCCATGGACTCGACGAGAGATATTGGGAGGGAGAGCTATAATTCCAGCCATTTGCTTTAATAAATTTTTCAACAAGAGAAATAGTTTTTTTACTTGAACCGTTCGTTTTCGAAAGATCTATTTGGAAACCGAACGGACTTTTAAAGAAACGATCTATTTCTTCAAGGGCTTTCCGATAATTGTCATGCGTAATTTTCAATTCTACGCCTGAACCGTCCGGATAATAGGAAATATCCCTTTTGTGCTCCTTATATTCAGTGCCGTGCTTATATATATAAACCTTAGAATGCTCCAGATTTCCTTTTTCATCAAATGTGACATCATAAAAGTCATTGTCTTCGAAATATAAATCTAAACCATCGTCTATATGATTTCCGTTTTTATCAATCATTTCAAAGTAAGTACATGCTTGATTGACATATCTGTCTTTTCTATCATCTTTTCTTCCGGGTTTAACTCCGTAGCCAAATGCCTCAATTCGTTTAATATTTAATCCTACATCGCTTCTCGAATCAATATACACAATTTCTTTCACTTCAAATATATTTGTATCATCCCATTTTATTTTATACAGGATTTCCTGATTGCCGTCAGTTAATTTAAAGCTATTCAACCTTCCCATTTCATCACGTACTATCCCCAAAGGTTTTAAACCTTCACATAAGGATATCGAGCCATCGGCCTCAAATTTATAATAATCTTTCGTGTCAGAGTCACTCGAATCGCCTGAATATAATTCAGTTATCACCACTTCCTTTGGATTTCCCTGAAGTATACCCAATATCGCAGCATCACAATATTTTCTTGATGAGTAGAGGCTCGGTGGGATGACTACCGATATTGCAATTAATATGAGCAAAATTATTTGTCGGTTAAATTTATCCATAATAATGAAAAATTTTGGTTTGAGACATATTTAAAATGTGTAAGTTATATCTTGCAAGCATTATGAAAGATTTAAGACGCCGGATATGCAAAGATATAAAAAATGTATTTTTTCCTTATATTTGCAGCATGGAAAAATGGAAAGTTATAGATTCGGAGTATATTATCAAGCGGCCGTGGCTTACTGCGCGGCGCGACAAGGTGCAGTTGCCTACGGGCGCCGTGCACGATGAGTATTATGTGCTGGAGTATCCTACATGGATTAATGTGATAGCCATTACCGATGACGGGCATTTTGTAATGGTCGAACAATACCGCCACGGATTGCAGGACATATTTATCGAACTTGTTGCCGGAGTTGTCGAGGAGGGTGAAGACCCGCTGGACGCCGCCAAGCGCGAACTGCTCGAGGAAACAGGTTTCGGAGGGGGCGAATGGCGTCTCAACACTGTGCTCTCCGGTAATCCGAGCTCCACCAACAATCTCACCTACTCATTCATAGCCGAAGGCGTAAAACGCATCGACACGCAGCATCTCGACGCCACCGAAGACATCAATGTGAAAATCATGTCGGAAGAGAAGATAAAACAATTACTCCGCGACGACAAAATCAAACAGTCACTGATGGCCGCTCCACTCTTCAAATACTTCGCCAAGATATAACCGTGCGTCCCAATGCTGTTTACTTGATAGGAGCGGGGGCGTCTCGCCCCCGTGGTAATTTTCAGTGTGTAAGAATAATACCACGGGGGCGAGACGCCCCCGCCCCTATCAACTCAGCGTAAGTTAATAGGATTGAATCGCGCCCCTACAATATTCAGCAAATTTTGACCGCTAATTGTAGTTTTGCAACATACACTTGCAGGCTGATAACTATCCCTGACAAAATATCAAAAGCATTGACAGGTGTACAAATATTATGTACTCTTGTCAATGCTTTTGTGCTTTTGTTATTTATTTTGTGCTTTTGTTTAAGCCTTTTATGCCTGATGGACGGGGCGAAGGAGGTCGTTGACCGTCTTTACGGGGTTGAAGGTTGTGGCGGGGACTTCGACGAAGATGGTGTTCCAGTCGCTCATCGCGCCGTTCCAGAGGCCGGGAAGCTCCAGGGCTTTGAGGGCGTGACCGTGGAGCGATTTCGACGATATGAAGCCGGTGTTGTGGTCGACATGCTTCGTCAGGTCGAATTTACGTCCTTCGGCATCGTAAAGCGAGCAGACGAGGTCAACGGGATTGAAATGAGTGGCATGCTTCATCATGTCGACATACTCCGGATTGCTCATATCAATCTGGGTGCTCTCGAGTATCTGAGGTGACGTCGAGCCGTCGGCATCGTAAGTGATGTACGGGCCGCCGCCGGGTTCACCGGTGTTGCGCACAACTCCGCATACCCTTATCGGGCGATGGAACTTCTTCTTTATGTACAGTGCAAGCTCAGAGTCGTCCATGAGTTTCATCTGCGGGTGGCGTATGTTGAGGCTGTCATGCATGAAGATAATCATCTCACGCAGATTTTCAATCGTATATCGTCCCGATTCGAGTTTTTCGAGATAACCTTCTATCTTGTCGCGCACCATAAGGAGCATGCCGCCGAGCACCTTTTTATAGCGCACGGTATCATCGCGCTGAGAGTCGGGCACCACATTGTCAATGTTCTTGATGAACACTACGGGCGATTTGATGTCATTGAGATTTTCGATAAGCGCGCCGTGGCCGCCGGGACGGAACACGAGGTTGCCGTTCTCGCGGAAAGGCGTATTGTCGGGATTGGCCGCAATTGTATCGGTCGACGGTTTCTGTTCCGACAGCGAGATGTCGTACTTCACGCCGAGACGCTGTTCGAGCGCTGGAAGCACCTGCGCGAGTTTGTCGAGGAATTTCTCACGATGTTCGGGCGATACGGTAAACTCGATTTTGACATTTCCGTCGGCCGAAGCCACGGTCTGTGCAGCCTCCACAAGCTGCTCTTCAAGCGGTGTGCGGGCTCCGTTGTCATAGCTGTGAAATTCAAGAAGAGCCTTGGGTAGATTTCCGTAATTGAGACCCTGCGGATTTACTATGGCCGAAATCACATCCTTCTCGCGACCGGCGGCTATAAGTTCTTTCGCGGTAAGTCCGTGCTGTTCCTTAAGCACCTTGTCAAGTTCGGGTGCAAAAGCGAATTTGTCGATATTGGCTATCACCTGCTCGACATCGCTTCCGGCAGCGGGCTTGGCTTCGTCGGAATCGACGTAGGCGAAAAGAGCCTTGAACATACGCGAAGCAGCTCCCGAAGCCGGCACCAGTTTGATTGCCTTCCCGCCGTGGGCTATATAACTGTCCCAGCGTTCCACCGACTGACTTACGGCATCGTCATCAAGCACTACGACTCCGTTGCCGGGAGTCGCCGCGCCCTGTAGCTTAAGGAATGGAAAACCGGTCACGAACTTTTCAAGCTGTTCTTTCACAGTCTCGGGTTTAATCCCCTTTTTCTCCAATTGTTTAATGTCAGAATTTGTCAACATGGTAATATATCGTTTTAAGTTATATTAATAAGGTTATTTCATTCGCTTCAGCAGATTGTAGGACGAGGTGATACCCAGTTGTCCGGCGCGCGACAGGTCGGCGGTACCCTCTTTGCGGTTGCCCGATTTATACTGCACGAACCCGCGGTTGTAATATGCCTCGCCGAAATCCTCCTTCAGCGCCACAGCCTTGTCAAACTCCTCGAGAGCCGCTGCAAGATCGCCCATTTCGGCGTACAAGATACCTTTGTTGTAGTGCGGGAAGGGCGAACGCGGAGAGTATTCGCTCACCTTGTCGTAGTCGCTGAAGATATTGCGCAGGCGTCCGATATGCATCTGGTATGATGTCTCGGGATTGTCCTCGCCGACAGCAAGCTGGAGCATACGCGTCAGTGCGTTTGCCCTCGCGAAATATGCAAGAGTGAAATCGGGAGCGAGTTCTATCGCACGTGTCATATCCTCTACCGCGGCCTCATAGTTGCGAAGCATCAGCTGGTCCATGCCGCGGCCGAAATAGTCGACGGCACGGGGAGTGTGGGTAGCGAGATAGGAGTTATAGTATTCGATTGAATCGAAATGACGCTGAATGATGTCGGGGGCGTCGAGCGACGGCTCGTTGTTGACAATCTGCACCAGCATGCGCAGCGTACGCGTAGAGTTCAGGCTCTCGATTTCCTGCATGAAATAGGTAGTCGGCGCAAGTTCGGTGGGCGAAGAATAGTATGAGAGCATGAACGGCTCCTGCATGCGTATGTTGACATTGTAGTCCTGCACTTTGCCGCGGATGCTCTTGTTGTTGTATTCCCCCTCGGTCTCAAGCTCGTTGTCGGCGGTAAGCAGGAGCGAGAAACGGTTGGCAAAAACTCTTGCGCTCTCCTCGGGGGTGTTGTCATCGCCGCTGTCGGGTGTGCCATGATTATTGCCCGACGACGATACGGCACTTCCGTCAGCAAGTCCGTTGTTCTTTTTGCCCGATTCAAATCCCGCCCTCTCCTTGCGGGCGAGAGCCATGGCATTGTCATAGTCGCGCATGGCATTCGCGCGGTTGCCCATCTCGTCGTATATCTCGAAGCGGAAGAATACCGGAGCCGACATTTCGGGGAATGCGTCTATCACCTTGTTGATGTCGGCAATGGCTTTGCTGTAGTTGCGTGTGGTGCGGTAGAGCATCGCGCGGTTGTAGAGCGAACGCACATCATCGGGGTCGATGCGGAGCACGGTGGAGAAGTCGGCGATAGCCCTGTCGTTGTCGGCTACCTCGGCACGCAGAAGTCCGCGGTTGAAATAGGCCGTAGGGTTGGTCGGGTCGAGTGTTATGGCGTAGTCATAGTCGGCCATCGCGCCGAAGTAGTCGTCGAGATTGTAACGCAGGTACGCACGGTTGATATAGAGTCCCGCCATCTGCGGCAGCAGCTTTATCGCTGCGTCGGTGTCTTCGAGAGCCTTGCTGAAGTCGCGCGACTGCTCCATTGCTATGCCGGCACGGAGTATATATGCATTGGGCAGATTCTTGTTGAGCTCAATGGCATGGTTGATGTCGGCAAGAGCGGCCGTCGTGTCGGCGAGCGCAAGTTCTACTTTGGCACGGCCGATATAGGCGTTGTCATACGACGGCGATGTCTCCACGATATGGTTGAATGTGGCAAGCGCCGCTTCCGGCTCGCCTGCGGCTTCCTGTGCGAGGGCCTTGTTGAACAGCAGATTTTTATTGTCGCGGAGCAGATTGAGCGCGCGGTCATAGTCGCTTACCGCTTCCTTGTAGTTGCCGAGATTCTGTCGCGCCACGCCTCTCACCTCATAGCTGTCGGTGATAAACGGATTCAGCTCTATGGCGCGCGATGCATCGGCTTCGGCTCCCGTATAGTCATCGAGATTGAGCAGCGCGATTGCACGGTAAAGGAATGCGCGCTCGGTGCGCGGCTTGGCCTCTATCACACGGTTGAAGCATTGTATCGCCAGCTCGTAATCACCGAAATAAATCATATTCTGACCCATGCGCATCACCTGGTCGGTATTGATCTGAGCCGACACCCGTGCCGGCATCATGGCAAACAGGGCAAGCACAATGAATGATAATATATATGGCAGTCTACGCATCGGTATCGCAAGTTTCGTTTAACAAAACAAATTTAGTAATAATTTCCGATTTGAATGTGACGGGCATGCAAAAATTTGCTAACTTTGCTGAGTATATACAAAACAGATTCATGACTTTTGAAGAAGATATAAAGAATGCGGTTGAAGTGCTGAAGCGCGGAGGAGTCATACTCTACCCTACCGATACCGTGTGGGGCATAGGGTGCGACGCCACCAACGCAGCCGCCGTGCAGCGCATCTATGATATAAAGCACCGTGCCGACTCCAAGGCCCTGATCGTGTTGCTCGGCAACAAAATAGAGCTTTACCGCTACGTTGATGACGTGCCCGACATAGCCCTTGAACTGATAGATGCGAGCGTGCGCCCCACCACTGTCATCTACGACAACGCCATCAATATGGCCCGCAATGTGGTGGCCGAAGACGGAAGCGTGGCGATACGCGTCACCTCCGACCCGTTCTGCCAGGAGATTTGCCGCAGATTGCGACGCCCGTTAGTGTCGACCTCGGCCAACATAAGCGGCGAACCGACGCCTCCCACGTTCCGGCGCATCGACCCGGAAATTGTCAATGCCGTGGACTATGTGGCAGAACACCGCCGCGACGACTGTTCCCGCGCAAAACCATCCATCATAATCAAGATTTCCGCCGACTCAACATTTAAAATCATACGTAAGTGACCGTAGAGACACGACAACAGACCAAATGCGTCCTTGCCGATCTGGCTGCGACGGTGCTGGCGATACTGCTGTTCAATATTTGCAGGTACGAATGGTTTATCGACAATATCGGCGCATGGAGTCTGATACATTTTCTCACAAGCAGGACCATACTGACGGGGTGGATACTGTTCCCGCTGATGATGGTCGGCATATACTATCTCTCGGGCGCATACTATAATGTCATGACGCGCTCGCGTCTGGATGAGCTTGTCAATACTTTCCTCTCCAACGCAATCGGTTCGCTGATCATATATTTCACCATTCTCATTGACGATATTGTCGACGACAAGGCGACCATATACGAAATGCTCGGCTGCCTGTGGCTATGCATGACCCTGTTCGTGGGTAGCGAAAGGATGTATCTGACATCAAGGCTGATACAGCGTGTACGCGCCCACCGTCTGGGCTACAACACACTGATTGTCGGGGTGACACAAGCGGCCATCAATATGGCCGACAGAATCTCCAATCCGGCCAAAGCCCACGGATTCAACATCGTGGGATACATCAACCCGACCTCCGACTCGCCGACTTCCGACGACATCAAACTGCCCGTGTACCACATCAGCGAGATTGAAAATGTCATAAAGGAGCACAACGTGGTCAACCTGATCGTGATGCCGCACCGCGACGGCATACACGCCACAATGCGCCTTATCAACGACCTCTTCCCTCTCGGGAAATCGATATTAATATCGCCGGTGCTGATGCACGTCATCTCGGGCAAATCGACATTCGGCAATGTCAGCGGCGAGCCGCTCATCGACGTATCGCATCCCGACATCTCCCCCTCCACGGCTTCATGCAAGCGGGCGGCCGACATTGTCATCTCGGCATTGGCGCTCGTATTGCTCACGCCGGTATTCATAGCCATAGCAGCCGCTATAAAAATAAAATCGCCCGACGGAAGCATACTTTACCGCCAGGAACGTGTAGGTTTCAGAAAAAAGCACTTCAAAATCATAAAATTCCGCACTATGCGTCCCGACGCCGAGGAGAACGGTCCCGCGCTGTCGTCGCCCGACGACCCCCGTATCACGCCCTTCGGGCGCTTCCTTCGCAAATACCGCCTCGACGAACTGCCGCAGTTCTGGAACGTGCTCAAAGGCGAGATGTCGATTGTAGGCCCGCGCCCCGAACGCGACTACTATATAAAACGTATCGTAGAGCAGGTGCCGTATTACTCGCTTATACACAACGTGCGTCCCGGCATCACATCATGGGGCATGGTGAAATACGGCTACGCCACCACCGTGGAGCAGATGATAGAGCGTCTGCAATACGACCTGGTGTATATCGAGAACATATCATTCGGAGTTGACATAAAGATAATACTCTATACAGTAAAGACAGTGTTTACCGGCAAGGGTGTGTAGCCTGTAGCCGGAGAAACGGACCTGTAAATCATTATAGGATAACAGAAGTGGGAAACAAAAAGGTACAAAAGACGCCGCAATGGCTTTTACGGTTCCTGATATGGCGCGAACGTCATATCAAGGAGAAGACGTTTGTGATGATACTGGCCTTTGTGGTCGGGCTGCTCTGCGGATTTGCAGCTCTGCTGCTGAAATGGCTTATCCACTTTATCGCCGGACAGCTCACCGGTCACGCCAACATCAACGAGGGAAACTATATCTACCTGATATATCCGGTGGCAGGCATCGTGCTTGCCGGGCTGTTCGTACGCTACATCGTGCGCGACAACATATCGCACGGCGTGACGCGTGTGCTCTACGCAATCTCGCAGAACAAAAGCCGCCTGAAGCCCCACAACATGTATTCGTCAATCATCGCCAGTTCCATAACGATAGGCTTCGGCGGTTCGGTCGGAGCCGAGGGACCTATCGTGTACACCGGCGCGGCCGTCGGCTCCAACCTCGGCCAGATGTTCCGCATGTCACCCCGCGTACTCATGATTCTGGTAGGATGCGGCGCGGCGGCAGGCATAGCCGGTATTTTCAAGGCTCCGATTGCCGGACTGCTGTTCACCCTCGAGGTGCTGATGCTCGACCTCACGGCGGTGTCGGTGATGCCTCTGCTCATTGCCTCAATCACAGGCGCCACGGTAGCATACGTATTCACCGGCTACAATGTCGAGTTTGACTTCACGCAAAGCGAACTGTTTTTCACTCAGCGCATACCATACGTGATAGCCCTCGGCGTGTTCTGCGGACTCGTATCCCTCTACTTCACCAAGGTGATGAACATGATGGAAAACTTTTTCCGCAAGCGCCTCATCACGCCGGTCAAGCGCACCGTTGTGGGTGGCGTGATTCTCGCCGGACTCGTATTCCTTTTCCCGCCGCTCTACGGCGAAGGCTACGGCGCTATCAACGGGCTGCTCGACGGCGACACGTCATCGATTGTCAACGGGTCTATATTCTATTCCGACGGCCATAACACCTGGTTCATACTCGCATTTATCGGCATGATAGTGCTGCTCAAAGGCTTCGCTACCTCGGCGACCAACGGCGGCGGCGGTGTCGGCGGTACCTTCGCGCCTTCACTCTACGTAGGGTGCATGGCCGGATTCTTCTTTGCCTTTCTCGCCAACCATCTCGGACTCGGCATCGACCTGTCGACCAAGAACTTCGCCCTGATGGGCATGGCCGGCGTGATGGCCGGCGTGATGCACGCGCCGCTGATGGCCATCTTCCTTACGGCGGAGATGACCGGCGGCTACTCCCTCTTCCTGCCGCTGCTGATTGTCTCCACCATCTCATACGTCACCATCAAGTTCTTCGAGCCTTACAGCATCTACACCATGCGTCTGGCTCAGCGCGGAGAGCTTATCACCCACCACAAGGACAAAGCCGTGCTTACGTTGCTCAAGATGGACTCGGTCATCGAGACCGACTTCCTTCCCGTCAAGCCGGAAATGAACCTCAAGGAGATGGTCGACGTGATAAGCCGCTCACACCGCAACCTCTTCCCCGTAATCGACGACAACGGAAAACTGCTCGGCGTGGTGCTTCTCGACGACATCCGCAACATCATGTTCCGTCCCGACCTCTACCGCCGCATGTACGTAAGCCGCTTCATGTCGATGGCCCCAGCCAAAATCGAAGTAGGCCAAAGCATGGAATCGGTGATGAAAGTATTCGACGACACCGGTGCCTGGAACCTCCCCGTGGTTGAAAACGGCCGCTACGTAGGCTTCGTCTCCAAATCCAAAATCTTCAACTCCTACCGCCGCGTCCTCCGCCACTACTCCGAAGACTGACGCATGATATAACGCCGGGCAGCCGTGAACCCAACGCGGTGTGCGGTGTTATATTGTAAATGGAGAAGATTAATGAAATCAGGCGATTGTGGCGCGAACGGTTTAACGATTCGCGCAACTGGATGACCAATGTCTTCCCGCGCATTTATCATGATGACGAGGCTTTGGTTATCCCCGACGAGAAAGGCTCGGGTATAATCAGCATGCTGTTGCTGCGGCGCTACGAGATGCTTTACCGGCAAAGGATAATCCACACAGGATATATCTATGGTGCAGCCACCGCACGCGGGCAACAGGGAAAGGGCTACATGTCGCAGCTCATCCACGATGCGCTGAGAGAAGCAGCACGGCGCGGCGACATCATAGTGACGTTGCAGCCTGCACGGCGCCGTCTGTACGGGTTCTACGACCGCTTCGGTTTCTCCACCACATTTTATATCAGGGAGGAGCGCTATACCTCAAAGCACCGTTTCTTGCACGATGAGTCACAATATATAATGGAATATTCCGGACACGACCCGGCTGAACTCGCATCGGCCTACTCGCGGCTGACTTCGGCTCGCGAGAGCACGATGCTGCACTCCGAAGATGATTTCAAGACAATACTTATCGACAGCGAACTCGATGAAGGATGCCTTGTGACAGCCCGCTCGGTCGACTCCGGCGACATCGTCGCCATGGCTATTGCCGTAGCGTCGCCCGACTCCGTGGCCGTGCGCGAAATTGCCGCTGTTGATGATGATGCGGAGGCCGCCGTGCTCGACGCACTGTCACGGCGCTATCCCGACCGCATGACCGTAGTCGAGGCTTACCCCGGAAAAGCGTCGCCTGTAAGGATTTTTTCACGGGGCATGGCGCGTATTGTCAATGTTAAGGCTTTTCTTGAACTGGCAGCCGCACTGGCGCCCGGAATCTCACAGAATATCCGTGTCAAAGACCCGATAATCCCTGAGAACAATGCCATTTTTATTATTGACAAAGGTAAAGTAACGACAGCACGATACGACGATGAGGAGATAACCGTCAATCTCGATGTCGACATTCCCGTACTGACAGCCATTGCATTCAGCACGTCGCGCACCGGCGAGATTTTCTCACTGCCCACCGCGCGGCCGTTCATGTCAATGATGCTGTCGTAAGCAATATCCCACAGAATCCTGTCAGTGCAGAGTGGCCGCGTCGAGCGTGCGCCACCGCTCTATCATCTGCGTCATGTCGGCCGGCACTTCCGAGGAGAAGAACATCTCCTTGCCGGTACGCGGATGCACGAACCCGAGAGTGCGTGCATGCAATGCCTGACGGGGACATATCCCGAAACAATTCTCCACAAACTTCCGGTAGCTGGCCGAACGCTGTCCGCGCAATATCTCGTCGCCGCCATACCGCGCATCGTTGAGCAACGGGTGCCCGATATGCTTCATGTGCACGCGTATCTGGTGGGTGCGGCCTGTCTCAAGCACGCATTTCACCACCGACACGTAGCCCAGCGGCTCAATCACTTCGTAATGCGTGACGGCATGCTTTCCGTAGTCGCCGTCGGGGAACACGGCCATCTGCAGCCGGTCCTTGAGCGAACGTCCGATATTGCCTTCGATGCGTCCCGTCGCCGGGTCGGGTATCCCCCACACCACGGCCACGTATTCACGCTTTGTGGTCTTGTTGAAGAACTGCTTGCCGAGCGAAGTCTTGGCTTCGGGCGTCTTGGCCACCACAAGCAGACCGGAAGTATCCTTGTCGATACGGTGCACGAGTCCCATGCGCGGGTCGGAGACATCGTAGTCGGGATTGTCGCGGAAATGCCATGCAAGCGCATTGACAAGCGTGCCGTGATAGTTGCCGTGTCCGGGATGCACCACGAGTCCCGGCTGCTTGTTGACCACAAGCAGATCGTCGTCCTCATACACGATGTCGATGGGTATATCCTCCGCAATGATTTCGCATTCGTAGCGCGGACGGTCCATCACTATCGACACGACATCGAGGGGCTTTACGCGGTAGTTGGATTTTACGGGATTGCCGTTGACAAGTATACATCCCGCCTGCGCTGCCTGCTGTATGCGGTTGCGCGAGGATTTCTGCATCCTCTCCACGAGAAATTTATCCACGCGTAGCAAAGCCTGTCCCTTGTCGGCGACAAAACGGAAATGCTCGTAGCGCGCGCCGGTGTCGTCGGCGTCGTCAAGGTCGTCGGTGTCGCCCTCCTCCATTCCGTCGGCACATATATCGTCAGCAACGGATTCGGGGGCGGCATCATCTGAGGATATGCCCGTGCCCATCAGTTCGGAATCCATGTTATTCCTCATATTCGAAACCTTCATCAAACATCGAGTCAATGAATTCGGCGTCAGCATCTTCCTGATACACACTGTCGTTGTAGAAATTATCGGGAACAGATACTGCGACCTTGATTACAATGCGCGCGGTGACGGGGATCTCCATGCCCGGTTTCAGTTCGAGGCCGTTGTAAGTGGCGCCGAGCACAAGGTCGTTCTGGTCGGACGAAACCTCGACAATCTCTATGTTTTCAAAACCGCGCGACTTGAAATTATTCATCGCCGACGCAAGCGGTCCGTCGATAAATTCAGGCACCTTTGCCTTTTTGGTCGTATAGCATACATATTGGAGATAGGCCGTGCCGCCTCGTTTCACCATCGAATTTTCGCGCGGTATCTGACGTATTACAGTTCCGGGAGCCACCTCGTTGCTGTAGACCGAATCGAGCGATACCTCGAAATCGGCATCACGCAGTATGCGCGTGGCAGCGCTGACATTAAGATTCTCCACCTGAGGCATTTCCACTTCATCGCCGTGGCGTGTCCAGTAGTTAAGGAATACAACCCCTATAAGCCACGCAAGCAGCGCGGCCACGACTATTATGGTGAGAAAATTCATCAACACAGGGTGGATGTGCCAAAAACGCACTATACCATTTTTATTTTCTGACATATCTTTTCAAGTTCATTATTTTTACAAAAGTACAACTTTTCCCCGATTAAACAGCAAAATCACATTGCAATTATATTCCGCCGGCGCATATAAGTAACTGTTCACGCTTTTTTAAACATCTTTTATTATTGGGGGCATTGCTTTTTGACAACAAATTATTAACTTTGCAACTTGAACGGGCGGCAATCAGCGCAACAGTCGCTCACGTTCCGGCTATGCCGCTCTTTTTAAAGAACATTATCCGACAAGTAATCTCAACATGCGTAAACTATTCATATTCTCACTTCTGGCTCTTGTGCTTGCTTCCTGCGGCGAATACCAGCGCGTGCAGAAAAGCACCGACCCAAATGTGAAATTCGACTACGCCAAGCGTGCATTTGAAGAAGGCCGCTACGTTCAGGCATATACCCTGCTCAAGGACGTGGTCGCAGTATTCAAAGGATCGCAGAAAGCCGAGGAATCTCTCTACCTGCTCGGCCTCAGCCACTACGAGAACAAAGAATATCTCGACGCGGCAGCCTATTTCCAGAGCTACTACCAGCGCTATCCCAAAGGCACCTACACCGAGCTCGCCCGCTTCTATGCCGGATATGCCTACTACCTCGATTCGCCCGAGCCGCAGCTCGACCAGTCGGGGACAATAAAGGCCATCGAGGAGCTTCAGGGATTTCTCGACTATTTCCCCCGCAGCGAACGCGTATCGATAGCCCAGAACGCCATATTCGAGCTTCAGGACAAACTCACGCTCAAGGAGCTGCAGAACGCACAGCTCTACTACAACCTCGGCAACTATCTCGGCAACAACTACGACAGCGCAATCATCGTAGCCAAAAACGCCATCAAGGAATACCCCTATTCCAAGTACAAGGAGGAGCTTGAAATGCTGGTGCTCAAATCGCGCTATCAGATAGCATCCCAAAGTATCGAGGAAAAGAAAACCGACCGTTTCCGCGACGTCATCGACGAGTATTACAGCTTCATCAACAACTATCCCGACGGGCCGAACCGAGAGGAAGCCGACAACATCCTCCGAATCGCGCAGAAATACGTCAAGGATTAGCCACCACGAGACATCAGCCGGCCGTCACGCCGGATAAATATAAAAAAACAGTAAAACACTATAAACAAAATGGATTACAAAAAGACTAACGCCCCCATCAACACCGTGACCCGCGACATGATTGAGATGTCAAAGGACACCGGCAATGTCTACGAAACCGTGTGCATCATCGCCAAACGCGCCAATCAGATTGCCGGCGAAATCAAACACGACCTCGATAAGAAACTTCAGGAATTTGCACCCTGCAACGAGACCAACGAGGAAGTATCCGAAAACCGCGAGCAAGCCGAAGTATCTCGCTACTACGAAAAGCTCCCCAAGCCTACCCTCATCGCAGCCCAGGAATACATCGAAGGTAAAATCCATTACCGCAACCCGGCCAAGGAAAAGCTCAATCTTGACTGATAAGTATAACGCCCTCTGAATGTAGGGCTGTACCCTCGGTACAGCCGCCGCGAAACATTCATCCCGAGCGACCCCATAAACTACGCTATGCTCTACGACATATCAATCAAAGCATAGCGTAGTTTTGTTATTAACAAAAACTATTTAATCATGAAACGCTATCTCATATCTCTCCTGACACTTTCCGCCCTGTTCGGAACATTCATCTCGACCAACAGCTGCAAGACCGTCTCGCCCGAGGAATCTGCACGTCGCGCCTACAACGACTCGGTAGCCAACAACGTGGCCCAACTGCAGCTCAAATACCGCAAATTCGTCCTCACCGCCGACCAGATTACCATCAACCAGTCCCCCATCATCAACGTATCCGACAACACCAACTTCATCCTATCCGACTCGCTTACAGGTGTCGTTCAGGTGTCACCGCGTATGAGCGGAGGCCCAAACAGCCTCGGAGGATTCACTGTAAAAGGCGACATAACCAACTACGAAATGAAAACCGCCAAAAACGGCGACGTGACAGTCACCTACCGCCTCTCCGCTCCCATAGGCTCGACCGACGTGCGCATCCTCCTCTACAAAGGAAGCAACAAAGCCCAAGCCACCATAACCCCCACCTTCAACCGTGGCCGTGCCACCCTCAACGGTGAAATAAAAGCCCTCGGCAACCAACAATACTTCGAAGGCCGCTCCTTCTGAATCCTCCATCCCGTCAAACCGCACGCTTCCTGCAACTTTACTCATAAAAGATGTTGCTGAAGTCGACATTAAAGGGTGTAGCAAAGCCTCAAATTGTAGGGACGCGATTCAATGATGTTTACTTAGCTGAGTTGAGTGGGGCGGGGGCGTCTCGCCTCCGTGGAAACTTTCAGTGTATATAAGAATAATACCACGAGGGCGAGACGCCCTCGCCCCACTCTATGTTCCTTATGTTAACAACTTAATATCATTGAATCGCGTCCCTACAATTTAGTTTGTATATTTTGAGTTTCGCAACATTCTCGAGTTATATTAGGGTTAAATATGCGCCAATGTGCATGTCCGCTGCGGCGATTTAGAGCAGTCTCACTCCGATGCCGGGGGCGTCGGGGAGGGTGATTTTGCCGTCGGTTATTGTCATGCCGGTGAATCGGTCGTTGGTTATGAGGAGGTTGCCGTCGAGGTCGGCGAAATCGGCGAGCGGCGAGAGTTGCGCTGCCGCCGAGACTGCACATGATGTCTCGGTCATGCAGCCGAGCATCACTTTCATGTCGAGCGCACGGGCGAGAACGGCCATCTTGTAGGCTTCATGCATGCCTGTGCTTTTCATCAGTTTGATATTTATGCCGTCGAACGCCTCCGAGATACGGCGCACATCGCCTATGCGCTGCAGCGACTCGTCGGCAATCAGCGGCAACGGCGAACGTTCACGCAGCCACGCCGTATCGTCATGCCTATCAATAGCCAACGGCTGCTCCACAAAGAGGCAATTGCGCTCCGCAAGCCAGTGACACATCTCCAGCGCCTTTTCGCGGTCGGTCCATCCCTGGTTGGCATCGACGCATATAGGCACATCGGTCATCGAACGGATTATCTCGACAGTCTCCTTGTCGTTGTCAAGCCCCATCTTCACCTTAAGCACACGATACGGACTCGCTTCCTCCACTTTCTGACGCACTACTTCCTCTGTATCTATTCCGATAGTAAACGACGTGCACGGACATTTCTCACGGTCAAGCCCCCATATCCGATACCACGGCTGCCCCATTATTTTGCCGGCGAGGTCATGAAGGGCGATGTCAACCGCGGCCTTCGCAGCACGGTCGCCGGCACTCAGGCTGTCCATATATTCATGTATCTCCTCCATGGCGAAAGGCGACGGAAACCGGCTTAGGTCGAGCCTCGACAAGAATGCCGTAACCGACTCGACGCTCTCCCCCAGATACGGAGGCATGGACGCCTCGCCGTATCCCACCACTCCGTCATATTCAATCTCAACCTGCACGTCGGGCGTAGTGGTACGCTGATACTTGGCGAGATTGAACGCATGCCTCAGCTGCAATTCATACGGGAAAAAGCGCATAGTCATGCGGCCTCCGCGGTTGACATACTTTGTCGGTTCGCCCCACGCCGAAAAACTTACAGGCATCATCGAAGCGACAGCCCCGCACGCCGCAATACGCAAAAAGTCTCTCCTATTCATATTTCATTTTTTATTTTTCCATATTAAGGTGTATGTCCGCACGGCCTGTGCATCCGATAATCAACTGATAATCAACATGCGTTTTGCGGACGCACAGACCGTGCATCCCTACGTTGCCGAACGATATTTCGCATTTTTGCAACAGCATCTTATTTAATTATTTTTTCCGATAATTGGCGTAATGTTTGCGACTCCCGGGATAATCCAAATCCTGCTCATGGGCGTAAGCCTCTCGTTCAAACGAAATCGCCCTATAAGCTTTGTCGCAATCCCGCAGCCTTATCAGATGCCATAGCCATTCTCCAAGATACAGCAGATAAAAAGGCACGTAGAGCCATTCCAGCTGCTGCTGGCAATGTATCAGTTCATGATTCCTCACATAGCGGTCCACGTAACGGCGGTTGGCAGTAAACACCAGTCCGAATAGCGTTATTGCCGTAAATTTCCACTTGCGCGGTATCAGCCGTGTCTGTATAACCTTTGTTCCGATTGCCATTTAACTCCTGTTTTCTTAATCCAAATATAATGCTTTTTCTTTTCAATATCCTATAATATCGGAGTCAAAATAGCCTGAATACACCACAAAAATTCAATATAATATTTTTTAACACAATTTTTCACCCGAAATATTTGCAGAATCAAATAAAAGCCGTACCTTTGCACACGTAAAACATCGCGGGATGGAGCAGTGGTAGCTCGTTGGGCTCATAACCCAAAGGTCGGAGGTTCGAGTCCTCCTCCCGCCACCAAAAAGAGATGAATTTTTCAATTCATCTCTTTTATTTTTTATATTAAACTACACCCTACCAAGGCGTGATATATTGCCCCTAAGGAGCGATGTCGTGATTCAACGACAGACGCCTACAATTAATCATTCTTCACCTATCTGTCTAATATTAATGAATATTCGCCTTCGTATAATCTTGATATTTCATTTTCAATTTGGTTAACAGATATAACTCCAGTTTCTAACATTTTTTTATTAATCAGTAGGTATATTGAATTTTTTGAATCGTATCCCTGTACTAAAGTTTCTGAGCCAAAAATTGAGAGCATCATACGCCTGTAAAAACGAAAACGCCTGTTTACTCCTTTTTGATTACTGTTTGAATCAATCAAATCTTCTGCTGCGACAAATCCAAAAGAAGCACAATTGTCCTTCTTAAAATATTCCAACATTATGTAAACGCAAGACATCACAATTGTACGAGGTTCATAATCATGAGTCAGAATTGAATATCGTTTTTTACTGTTTACTACACCCTTCCAGTAGAATTTCAGCCCAAGAAAATGATTTGAAAATTTTTCAACTTCCACAATATATCTTTTATTGCTTTTTGTTGATTTAAAGCCCCATAAATCAACAATGCGAAGCGTAGACAAATCTTTGCTCCGCATTATGAAAAATGCTTTATAATGCTTTGTTAAACCGCTCACGGCAATATATATCCATAAGTGGGAATCCGATAAATATTACGTTCCTTTTCTGAAACCAAAGTTATATGAATCGTTTTGGCACATGATTTTCCTACGGAAGCCGATTGTTGCTTCCCGAAATTCTTAGCCGATGTATTCTTTAATGGTTTCATATTTTCCACAATTTATATTAAGACAACGCAAATATAAACATTTAAGTTTATTCCCACAATTTTCTATTTAATAAAGATTTAAAATATCAGATATTTTTTTATAAAATATTTTTCTGAAAATTTTTGGCGAAAAATTTGGTTTATATTATAAACTACTTTATATTTGCATCATGAAAACGAAAAGAGCAATTGAGCGCGCATGCTCTTTTATTTTTCTTATTTTGGTTTATGTCATAAACCGTTTTACAAATACATAATTAATAATCATCATGGAAGAAAAGAATCTCACTCCTCAGGAAAGCATGGCCGTAATATCGCAGATGATTGAGGCCACCAAACAACGCATCGCAATGCCCGACCTGCGCATATCGGTCATGTGGGCGGTACTGACAATCGCCACCGCTGCCGTCGTATTGATATTAAGTCTCATCACTCACAATCCCTGGGTAAATCTCGCATGGTTTGCAATCCCCGTCATAGGGATTCCCGCGAATATCGTTATGGGCAAACGCATCGAAAAGAATAAAGGCGTAAAGACTGCAATCGACCGGATAAGTGACGGAATATGGAAAACAGTCGGATTTATCGCAATTGCGCTTACCGTCATCTGCCTGGTGTTCGACCTTACGGGACATTCCGGCGCATGGCTTGCGATGTTCTACTACGCCTTCATCATCGTAGGATTCGGAGCCGCCATGCAGGGAATAGTATTGAAAGAACGCTCCTACATATTCGGCGGCACATTCTCCATCATAGCAGGATTCGTACTTATAGGACTTACATTATGCAGGATACCACTCCTGATGGTATGGGTAATTCCCCTCTACATGCTTTGCTTTCTGCTCATGTTTATAGTCCCGGCATTTGTAATACGCAAGAAACTCAACGACGAGCAACGATGAAAGAACTGAATCCACTGCTCCACTCCCAGCTGAGACTTGCCGTCATGTCAATTCTGATGAACGTGGAAGAAGCCGATTTCGTCTATCTCCGCGAAAAAACCGAATCGACAGCGGGCAACCTCAGTGTGCAGCTCGACAAACTGTCGGCTGCGGGATATATAACGGTCACCAAAGGGTTCGCCGGCAAAAAGACTCGTACCGTATGCCGTATTACTCCAGCAGGCCGCAATGCATTCGAGGAATACGTAGACACCCTGCGCCAGTACATAAAAATATAATAATGACAAGAAGATGTTGCAGAACTTCCAATAGTAGGGACGCTCAGTCTGTGCGTCCGGGATGCGGACATTGATTATCAACGCATTATCAGACGCACAGACCGTGCGTTCCTACTTTGTTTGCCAAAATTTCGCAGTTTTGTAACGACCTCAATTTATAGCGATAAAATCGGCACGCGACAGCAAATATTTCGTAACTTTGCGGAAAGATTTATGAACGTAAGTTTCCAATGAGTATTGTTTCAAGGTTAAAAGGACAGTTGCACAATGTGCCTCTGGGACTGCTCCTGTGTCTGTGTGCAGCTCACTGCTGCAACGATATACTTCAGGCTGTCATAACAGCCCTCTACCCTATTCTTAAAAGTGACCTGGGACTTGATTTCGCCCAGATCGGTCTGGTGACACTTGTCTACCAGCTTGCGGCGTCGCTGCTCCAGCCCGTGGTAGGTTACTTCTTCGACAAGCACCCCAAGCCCTACAGCCTGTGGATCGGTATGACTTTTACTACAGCCGGCATCTGCATGCTCGCATTCGTATCCGATTTCCGGCTCCTGCTGCTTACGGTGGCGTTTGTCGGAGTCGGGTCATCGATACTTCATCCCGAAGCATCAAGGATTACATCGGTATGCAGCGGCGGCAAACGCGGTCTGGCACAATCGGTATTTCAGGTCGGAGGCAATTTCGGCAGCTCGGTAGGACCGTTGCTTGTGGCGCTGATTGTGGCACCGTTCAACCGTACCTGCGTACTATGGTTCCTGATAATATCGGCTACGGCTTTTGCCGTGATGCGGCCTATCATAAAATGGTTCGGTGGATATATCACACGCCAGAAGGCACTTGCCGCACGCAGCGATACACGCCGTCCCATGCCGCTGAGCCACGGAAAAACGGTCATGACGGTAATAGTGCTGATGCTCCTCATCATATCCAAATACACCTTTATGGCGTGCATGACGAGCTATTATACGTTTTTCGTAATCGGCGAATTCGGGGTAAGCGTATCGGCATCACAGATCATGCTCTTCGTATTTGTGGTATCGACAGCCGCCGGCACTCTCGTAGGCGGACCGTTCGGCGACAAATATGGCCGCAAGGTGGTAATCTGGGTATCAATACTCGGAGCCGCGCCGTTCGCGCTCCTGCTCCCCTACATGCCGCTTGCCGGTACGGTGGCATGCAGTTTTTTCGCCGGATTCATGCTCTCGTCGGCATTTCCCGCCATACTGCTATATTCACAGGAACTGCTCCCCAACCATCTCGGCCTTGTGTCGGGTCTGTTTTTCGGTTTCGCGTTCGGTATCGGCGGCGTAGCCTCAGCGCTTATAGGCAATTTCGCCGACATCTACGGCATAGAAGCCGTATTCAAGGTATGCACCTTCGCCCCGCTGTTCGGCATCATCGCGATATTCCTTCCTGACCTGAAAAAGAGAAATCTTTAAGGGAACTGACAATTATATCAAATATACTTTCCAAAAATGAAACGCCGCACAAAATCACAAAGGAGGAGCGAGGATAAATCAGGATACAGGCCTCAGCCGGGAGATGCCTCAAATCCTTTCGTACTGTGGAAACGCCGTCCATGCAATACGACGCCGGGCATATTGCAATATATCGTCACAGGCGCCGAATGTCCATACCTCAAGGAAAATCCTACGGACGAACCAAGTGACTGCCCACTGTACGATTCGCGCTACTGTCCTCCCTCCGACAGCACAGACAACGACTAAAAGCCTAACATTTTATCAGACCGCGGTTTTTAACCGCGGCTACTATGCCAAGCGATTTGATAGTCTGCAAGGTAGTGGCCGCGGTTTTTAACCGCGGTCCGATAAAATGGTGTAATACAATACATTTCCTGCAATCATCTTTTTACAGCAATGATTAAGGATTTATGAATTCGTCCATTGAGGAATTGTAGAGGTTGCCGTAGTTTTCGGCGTTGTATACCATCACGTGGCTGCCGACAGTATTGATGAACAGGCGGTTGTAAAGGTCGCGCATCGAGATGACCGACTTGTTGGTAAGATTTTCAATCAGTGTCGACGTGAAGCGATTGCTCATCCATATACCAAGGTCGGTGTTGAACACATCGGCCTTTGATGTCTCGTTGGGATTGGCGGCTGTGAAGAATATCATTCCCGGAAAACCGACCGACGGCTCGACCACGCTACCCGAGTAACATGTCTCGACAAACATACCGAGCTTCCGGTAGCCCTTTCTGTCACGTAGCGCAGAAAGCGCAGTATGCACATCGGAAGCGCTGATACCCGACGACCTGTCACCCCAGCACAATGTCCCCGGCATGCCGTGACCGCTTATGAATACGAATATATTGGTACCATTGTCGCCGTCGAGCACCACCGGAGTAGCGGCAGTCGGGACACCCGCCACGATATTGCAGAAATCGGTAGGCGAAAGGTCGGCCAGACGGTAATCGATATTTACGTCATCATACAGATTGTCGCCTCCGGGAGCGACACGTATCACACCTTTCTCGGGATTGTGCGAGTCGCCGGCGATATCGTCGGCCATGATAAGTATGATATTGTCGTCGGTATAGCCGTGTTCCTTCAGCAGTTGATACATTGCAAGCACATCGGCCTGATGGCGGTAATTGCTCCAGCCTGTCGAAGTCGCCACAAGCAGCGCGCGGTGCGAGGTCAGAGGGGCGTATGCAATCCCCGCGTCACCCTGTCCGAATTCCTGCATCTGCGTGGCTTTCCAGTTCCATCCGGCAAGAGTGGCGTCAGTGCGGTTGCCTCCGTCGGCAGTGTTATAGTCAAGTATTATATATCCCCCTTCATATACCTTGTAGTTATAATATGTGGTCGACAGGACATTGGTATATACCTTGCTGTCGAAATCGAGCCATCCCGACGCTCCGCGCACGTATGGAGCGTCGCCCCCGGCAAGCGCATTGACCACATTGCGCATATCCTCTCCCATCCATGAACCCATATTGAAGTCACGTCCGTCGACCACCGTGCGCAACGCGTCGCGCAGCGTGGCGTCGGGATGCAGTTCCTGATACCACGCGGCATATACGAGAAGCATTGCGGCATCGTAGAGCTGTGCCGAACCTACAGTCGGAGCGGCACCGAAAAATGTCCTGAACGATACGTCAAATCCCGTTTCGGGATCGGCACCGAAGCACACTCCCTCTATACCCTCTGCCTTGCGGCCGAGCTGCTCTATCACGTCCGACCCATAGCCGATGTCGGAAAAGAGCAGACGCGGAGCGGGAGTATTCACCGAATTGAATATATCGACTACCCTCCCTATCTCGGCCACCGATGTCGGGGCGCACACCACATAGTCAGCACCCGACGATGCAGCCGCACGGGCAGCCTCATCAATGGTCGAACCGCTGTAATTATGTATACCTTTCACTGTCAGTCCCAGCTCTTTGGCCTGAAAAGCGAACCAGTCGACAAATGTTTTACCGTACGGGTCGGAACCGTCGGCAATAAGCCCGACCGATTTGCCGCCGTAGTTCACGACTTTACTGAGCAGCACCTCCGACTGCGTGATGTCGGTTTCGGTCATGGCCCAAAGATTGCCCGACGAGGCAAATCCGCGCACGAGGTCTTCGGTTGTGGCAAGCGTCATAAACGTCACTCCCGAGCGGCACAGCGTCATCGCAATCGTACGCGCATCGCCCGAATACAATCCGCCTATCACTGCATACACATCGTCACGCTCCACGAGTTCATGCGCCAGGTTCTCAAGATCTTCGGTCGTCTCGTCGTAATACTCGATGTTGAGCCTTACGGTTTTGTCACAGTCGGAAAATGCCTGCGCGGTATTGTACTGCAGCAGCGTGAATATACGCTGCCAGTGGAGGTAGAGACCATTCTCCATAGGGAGCACGACCGCCACAGTCTTTTCAACCGCGGGTTTCTCCTTGCCCGGAGTCATATCATCGTCATCCGAGCAACTCCACAACGACAATGACATAATCATTGCACACAATAACAGGATTCTGTTTTTCATAGCTGCGATTTCTCCTTTCTGACAGCCTCGTCACGCGCGGCGGCCACTACCGGTTCATATTGCGTGAAAAATGGCGACAACTGCCAGTCGGTATAGCCGCTGGCGAGTCCGAACACCGCCGATTCGGGCAGTTCGCCGTCAGTAAGCCAAGCCTCCAGATAGTTGTAGACAACGCTGTCGATATGTTTTATCACGCTGCCGGTGATATTGCGCGACAACGCCGACTGGTCTATATCCATGCCGGCGGTAAGAGGGGCGTCGGCATACTCGCGTGTATAGCGGTATATGCCCGAATTACTTCCTCCGGCTACCGGGAATACGAAGCTGTAGCTTTGCGACCACCGGCTCATATTCCGGTAAGCTAACTGAGCCGATACATATCCCGTCCAGTCGTCGGCGAGATATTCGGTATCCACTTTTGCTGCGGAAGTCGTAGCATAAAAACCGTCACTGAAACTTGCCGCGGCCTGCGCCGTGACTGCATCGTCGGGATGCGCGAGCACAATCAGCGCGTCTTTGCTTTCGCCCGTCTGACGCAATCCGTCGATATATGTGGCTGCCGTCACTCCGGCGAGATACGACGCTCCGGCCATCGTCAGATGGAATGTAGTCACCGGAAGTCCCATCTCATTGTCGCTCTCAAACAGAAGAATACGCTTATTGGCCGAAAGCGGATGACGGCGCAGACACATACCGGTCAAGGCCTCGTAGTCGTCACTCGCCACCACAAACAGTGCCGGCACATCGCTTTCGGGTAGAGACAACCAGTCGGTAAGCAACCGTTCGGCCTCATTGATGGAGCCTGGAGAATACTGGTAGACATCGGCCTTACCATAAAAGTTTTTCTTGAACGACTGCACACCTGCCAGTATGCAGTCGTTATATCCCTGGTCGCCGAGTCCGCCGGGAGCATACATCACCACAACCTGCGGCCGGGGCGAAGCAAGCGGCGTATACGCATCATCGTCCGACGAGCAAGCAGACAGCCCCGACAGTGCCGTCGCCGCCAACAATGCCGACAATATGCTATTTTTACAATATCTGTTCATAGTTCCAATTAATAAAACGGAATTTTTCTTTAAAAATTATACGCCTGCCGATAGTTCTTGCTAATTGCTAATACTCTTCCTCCGGAAATTCCACAATCGTATAACGGTCACTCAACTCATTGTTTTTATCATAAGTAAAGTAACGGGCGTGGCTGTTACGGTGCTGTGGCACATTTGGCGACCAATTACGTTTGAAATACATATTTCCTGACTTGAATCTGGTTGAATTGGGCGATTCCTGTTTTCCCAATATCACATAGTAGCTTCTTGACTCCCACACACGCCAGAACCACCACAGATATTTGTTGTCCCACGTATCTCCGTACTGATATTGGTTTTCCGTCCCATTTTCTATGCTTATGGTGCGGGTAAACAAGTCGGTGACATAGCCCAGCCGCTTTCCTCTCTGTTTTTCAAGTTTCTGCAACCCGGCGAGCACGTTCTTGAAATCCTGTCTGTCGACAACCCACCATGTCGACAAAGCGTCCCATGCATCTTTTCCTGCACACTTTTTATATGAAGTGTATGACTTATATTTGTCGGAACGCGCTGTCGTTTCCCAGCCGTAATCCACGGTCATCATTATGCCGTCGCCTGCGCTCGAATACTCACGCACTACCAACCAATAATATTCCTTGTCATTTACTTTCTCGCATAAAATATCTCCTATGGCGTATGGTGAAATGATACTGTTATCAGGCCATGCCTCGGGAGTAAGTATATGCAATGTGGTAACCGTACCCCGCAACCTCGGCATATCGAATGAAATACGGGCAAGTTCCCCGGCGTCACGGCCGCGGGAATAAGTCACGGTGCCGTTATATCCCAGGTCATAGGTCATGAGGGATTCCGTACCGCTGAGGAAATCTTTTCCCAACTCGCTGTCAGCGAGCGTATGACAAAAGAAATCAAAAGCTTCAGCTTCATCTTTCATAGTGCATGACAGTTCGTCAGGAAACGCCTCTTCAAGTGCCTTGCCCCACCGGGGAGTAAGAATTTCCAACGGCCCCGCAGAATCGATTTCACAAAAAGTAGTCACCAATTTGTCAGCAAGTACATCAGACAGCGGCACAATTTCCGCCTCCTCGTCAGGTTCCTCGTCGATGACCGGGTCATCGTCAGAACATGCCGTCATGAACGGCAATACAACTGCCCCCAACGCTATGCGGAATATGTTTCTTACGTATATATGCATCTGTTTCATTTTTTCATATTATCGTTTAAAGATTGGGATACGTGAAATATCGCGTCCTGAACAGCCGCACGGGATACATTTTGTTGATACCCGATATTACCTGAGTATCCCATGTATAGTCAGGTTTAAGCACAAGCGCATAACCTTTTGTTGTCGATTTGGCCGACTCCTTGAACGCTATGTAGCAATTGGAATTGTCGGTCGGCGACGATGTGCCGGTGGAGAAGTATCCGCAGAACTGTGCGTCAAAACCACTCGTACCGCCTTTGAACAACGACTTGGTATTGCGTCCTATATAATCCGTCAGATTTTCCTTGTCATGTTCGGTAGGGAGGTACCAGTAAAGCGCCATGTCTACGCTTGGCTCACGTTTTGAACCGTAGACGCCCGAGTTGGCCGACAGGAAGGCCGACCGCTGGTTAAGTATATAGGCATACAGCATATCGGCATTTCCATCGTTATAGATACGCTCTCGACGTGTGAATGACCGTCCGCTCAATGTCCCGAAATACATGCTCTCCATAATATTCCTTCTTGTCCAGTACCCGGAACCTATCTTAACAACGTCATACATGATATTGGAAGCGTTGAACTGCAGTTGATGCGGCAACGTCTTTGTATCGGGCGCCGGTCGGCATTTCACGCCGTAGTCCTGTTCGTAAAAATTGCCGTGCATCCAGTAGGCGGTCGTTATGCGGTCGTAATAGCCGAAACCCTCTATCGGCTCTACATAACAGGTATTCTCATAGAAGCTGACAAATGCCGGACGATTGCCCTCGCCGTCGCCGGGGAAAAGCCCCTGACTGTGGCTCGTGCGGCCGTTCTTTATCGGATAGAATACGGTCACTCGGCGGTCGGTACGGATTTTAGGCACATATTCCGAACAGATTTCAAGCAGCGGAGTGCCATTGCTGTACATCACCTTCACCAGCGAGCCTGAGCCATCGGCCGGAAACGTGAAATCCTTACTTGTCAGGTCAATCACATAATTGTCAATGCCGAGCTCCTGGTCGGTATACATGTTGTTGCTTTGGTTTGACATTCCCGCCACAACGTCCTGCACCTCCGCGCGTATTTTCGGGTCAGCAAAAAGATCCCATATCGGCATGAAGTTGAAATCAATGATGTCGAGATTTTTCTTATTTGATGGAGTATAGACTACCCTCGACAACCATTCCTGCAACAAATTATTGGGAAGCGCCCCGGTGTCACTAAGCCCGCTTATCGCGTTTTTCAGGGCGGCGCGGGTGTCTGCCGTACCGCCTGCTATGGAGAATGTATAGTCATTTGACATCGAACTCGTCACTACCGAATGCGACGATGACGAACTGCTGCCGGTGCTCTTGCCGAATACCCGCGAGCACTGTTCCTCGGCATCCTTTTCAAATTCCGACGCATACGTGCGGTCGAACGTCACGACATAGTCTATCGAACCGCCGGCGAGTGCCTCGATGACGAGATGCGTGCCGTATGTGTTGACCATGTTTTTGATTTTGTCACGACGGGTCGAGGAGTTTGCATCAATTACCTTTTTATAATGTTCCCTGAAGCCCTGCGTGAACGGCAGTTCGTCAACGCCATACGTCGCGACAAGATATTCCAGCACGCCGCGGTCGATGCTTCGCGACGATACTATCTTATAGAGTCGTGCGTATGCCATATAGCTTTCCGAAAGGTCGTGGGATGTTACCTCCTTAAATCGTCTTATCGTCTTCTTGACTCCTAAGAAACTGCTCGTTTTCTCCATCTTTTTTGTGAGATGGCTCGACATCTCCTGCATCGAGAAGGCCGACACGATTTCAAACTTCTCGCTGCCGCGTATTACCTCCTGCACGCTTTGGAACGTGCTGTCGGAGTCAATGCTGCCCATAAGCGCGGTATCTATAATCCTACCCTGCACGCTGTTGCGGTTCTTGTACTCGCCGAAAGCGTTGAATCCCCACCCCACGCGATAGTCGCTCATCACGTCGGTATCGGCATTGTCGTCATAATCGCCTTCGCCACGCTGATATATCTCTATCACAGCGCGTTTGCGCAGGTCGGGAGCACGGAATACCAGCGTGGCGCGGCGTCCGGCCACATCGTCGTTGTCGTCGGTGCGGAATTCCACGATGCCGTCGGCCGGGAGCGTCGACGACGTGAGGTGCAGCCAGTCGGCGTCAGAAGTTATTTCGACGTTACCGGCGTCCCCTGGAGTTACGGTAAACGAATAGTACCGGCCATGGCTCTCCACTACCGGCAGTTCGTATGTCAATTCCAGCGTGTCTTCGCATTCAGCTCCTGGCAATGCATCATCGTCGGAGCATCCGGCAAGACAGAACGCCGCAATGATTGCAGGCAGCAGCCTGCGATATATAAAATAAAGGTTATTCATAACTTACCTCCCTCGGATTGTAGATATATACATAATCAGCGTCACGCCACATCCGGCCGGGGTAATCCTTCGAGGGGAAGAATGTGGGATATGCCTCATACTCCTTCAAAGGCACGGCGTCCATCCAGCTCCAGCCGGGCAGATTGGTGTAACGGTTTTTGTTCTCGAGATAGAAATGTCCGAAATGCTTGTAGACCTTGAGCATCGTGCCTCCTATCGTACCGTCGGGGAGCACTCCTCCCGGACGCTCGCAGCCGAGTATGGCATGTGAGCCGACATACGGCAGATTGTCAGCCTTTTTAGTCGAGAGCGCGCCCATATTGATATATATGAGATTGCCCGACGGCGCGTCGTCGCGTTCCTTGACAAAAAACTTATAGCCGTTCCAGGCCACATCATACGCTTTGCCGTTGTGCACGCACAGTCCGGCATCGAGTTGCACACGGCCCTCGTATATCGGATAAGCCACATGTACTTTTGTCCCGTTTCCGGCAATTTCAGGCACATATTCACGGCATACAGTCGCAACGTGGCGGTTGGAAGATATGATGTCGACCACATCGGGGTCGCTGAACGTGCGCCATTCGCCTGCTATACGGCATCTCACACTTCCGGGATTGGAGTCAAAGGAAGTATTGATGAAGTTCTTGTTGCCGAACGATTCGGCCAGCAGCGCGGCATTGCCCATTACGCGGCCTTCAACGAGTTCGGCAACAGTCCTGTCGGGAATGAACTCCCATATCGGAACTACCTCCATGTCGGTCATCTCGACATTGGATTTTGTAATGTCGCTGTCGTTGTGATATACCGAACCAATCCAGCCTGTCACCATGCTTTCAGCAGTTCCGTCGGTGTTGAAACTATTAAGGTCGATGACCTTGTCAAGATAGCTGAGGTCACCGCCGAGTATGCTGAGACGGCATTTTCCGTCGCGCAATATCTCGTAGTTGTGGGTCTGCGACGATGATTCCGACTTCATCTTGAACAGCGTCGCTATTGACACTCCGGCCATCGCTTCGGCCTGCTCGCGGTAGTCAAACTTGTGGGTGTCAACCTGCACCTCGAGCGTCAGACGCGCACCGAGTTTGGAATATACGACCACATGCGTGCCGTATTTGTACAGGAAGTTGTCGACATCATTCAGCGTGTGTATATTGCTGACCGCATAGCGGAAACTGCTGGTAAGCATGGAGGGATATTTCCTGGCGTATTCCCTTATGCCGGCTTCGTCGAGCGAATACTCGGCGCGGTCAATCCATACCTCGTTCTTGAGGATATAGCTGCTTTTGGTCCCTTCCTCAAACAGCGAGCAACTCATCGAAGCGTCGCCCGAAAAAAGCACAATATCGCCCGAAGCCCCTGCATAGACATTGGAATGCTGTATATAATCCACTACCGACGAATAGCTTTCATGAGTATAGTGCATTTCGTTAAGATTGGACGAAATGAGGAAATTGTATCCGGCGGTCTGGCCATACTTCTCAAGCATGGCTCGGTTGAGTATCTGACATCGGAAATCACTCATGTCGCAGTACCTTCCCTCGACGGCGTTGTAGGAGTATCCGATGCCGTGATGACGCATGAACTGGCGTCCCGACGCGCTCCTCGACACCGGCTTCTGGGCGAAATGCAACGTGCCGCGAGTGCCGTCATCATACACCACTTCAAGCGTGGCGCGACGCTCTGCCGGCTCGTCATTCTGCTCGAAATATACGGTGCCGTTGTCGACAACGGTGATGAAACCGCCATCCTCGGCCGTGACCGATACTATAGGGCGCCCGTCGGCCGGTAGGGTATAATAGCCGTCCTCGCCGGATATTGCAATAGCGGAAATAGTGTCGTCCCCCGGGGGAACGACACTATCCATCTTATCATCTTCGCACCCCGTGGCCAGCAACAGCGGCAGCAGGAACGCGGTCACGAATCTTATTGAACGCATGTAAGAATGCATATTAACGGGTGTGTGTTGATTTTATTTTCACTTTCCGGACATCGGTCGACTCGCCTGCAAGGTATCTCTTTATGAAGGTCGAATTGGGATATATGCCTTCCAGATAGTTTATCACCGCATCCTGACATTCGAAATCATCGAATATCTCCCATATCGGGATGATATCGACCTGAAGCAGGTCGGCGTTGCATTTCGTATAGTCGACATCATTCCTGATACTGTACGCCCAATCCTTGATACGGTCGGGAAGTCCGGTATCGGAATAATCGGCATTGCTCAACGCCGTGAGCACTTCGCCTGCTTTCGTCATGTCACCACCGGCAACCTCAAGTTTGTAACGGCTGTTCTGAAGTACGGAAATCGAACTGTTGAGATAACTTACCTCTACATCAGCGTCAAGTTTGAACAGTCCGAGTTCAAAACCTACTTTGACAGTAGCGGTATCTACCCTCATCACTTCCTTTATATAAAGTGAGTCCATGTCGAGATCCATTGTGATGCGTCCGCCAAGAGTCGAGCCTACGACAACACCTGTACCGTAGTTATTGACAAGCTGACGGATATATCGGTTGGCGACGGCAGTGTTGTTGCTTTTTACCGCAGTCTCGATATTTTTCCGCAATCCTGCCATACCGGTAGTCAGTATGGTTTTGCGGAAATCGTTTTTAGGCGCATTCTCTTCAGCCATATAATTGGAATAGTGCGTCAAGGCGTCCATATACGAGATGCCGGCGTCAAGAGTAGGATACTCTGCACTATATGCCAACTTCATGGTGTGGTCTTTCAGATCCTCATTACCGTGGTATGCACCGGAAATGCCGAAATGGAACTTGGCATAGGATACATTGAGCTGGAAGGCGACGCCGAGCGAGTCCCGCTTATCGATTATCGAATCCATATTCGCTGCCTCAAAATTGAGATTTGCACGCGGCACAGCACTTACGATATTGGCATAATCATCTTCACCGCTATCAAGGAGTTTTTCCAACGATGCGAGATTGAATACCGAGTTGCGCGAATAATTCAGTCCTACGGGTGTCCCTTTTTTATACTGACTGTCATAATACTCGATAAGGTTACAGCCTACTCCGAGTTTCTTTGTGGCTGCTGTCTGGATATAGTCATTATCTCCATTGTCGGCAACTATTCCGTCAAGCTCACCGTACTGCGAGATACGGAACTCAGTGGTAGCGCCGCCGGCATTCAGCGTCGCAGTGACGGTACGCATTTCGCCACCTATATTGTCGTCAAGCACGATAGTCATGACATCACGGCCGTTGCCGGAGTCATTGAGCACTGTGAGCCAGTCGCAGGTGTCGGGTACACTTACGCTCCATGCTCCCGCAGCCTCAACGGGTATCTCTACGATATTACTTTGCGCATATACGCTCAGTCCATTCTCAATAATATTTTTATCGATAGGCTGTCCGGCGGGAGTATCGTCGTCGGAACATGCCGCCAGACAGGACATGAAAAGTATCCCTGCAGTTGCAAGACAGGTCTTTATGATTGATTTTTTCATAATAATGTGATGATGAAAGTAAGCAGCTGCCGAATTAAACATGCAGAAACGGCACTTCAATTTATAACAGCTGCCTACCGGTTTGCGGGTTGTTATGATTTATGGAATGTTTTGAAACGGTATTCTATTCACCGGTTATTTTGCGGGAATTGTATAAGTAAGGTCGCAAAGTTTGTGGGATTTCTTGACATAATTTACAAGTTCGCTGCCGTAGATTGTCATGTGGGCGGTCTTGACCATGCCCGGGTCAACGCGCTCGGGCTCCTTTTTGCCGGTACGGTATACGTAGATGATGACTTTGCATGAATAGTCAAGCGTATATACCTTGTCGGGATTGATTTCAGGAATATCGGTTTTGGTATTGGCGGTTACCGCGAAGCTGCACTCGGTCGGATACACATCGAGATTTTCGCCGGTGATAACCTGTTGGTATGCGTCAGTGTCGATATTCTCTTTCACCGTCTGGCCTGTGATATTGGTATAAGCCGACTCAACTGCAAAAAAGTTAAGATAATCCTCGCTCAGGTCAGCCTCATACGTGATGGTGACCTTTTCGATTTTACCGGTTTCGGGTACGACAGGGCCGTTATCATCGTCATCGTCGCCGCAACTTGCAAGCGACACACTCATTGCCATTCCCATCAGAACAGCCATTGTTTTGAAAAATTTCTGTTTCATAATGTTTGATGTTATATTATTTATATATTTAGATTTCTCCCGTTTAGCTTTCCTTATTTAAGTTTTTACGGACGGTGAACCAGGTCATCTATGTCATCAGATTCAATCAGTCAGAAAAATGCAAGTCTGAGCAGACATACGATTATCACTACCGCCAGCAGCACAGCCACCACAAGAGCGACCGCACTCAGCAACGGAAGCCGCTGTTTGAATTTTTCAGAAAAAGTAACCTTGTCATCCATTGCATCCGGTTTGTTTTGTTTCGGCAAAATTACATATACCTTCCGCCCCCGACAAGCAAAGCGCTACCGGGTTTGTTCGCATAGCGTCCGATGCCCTGTCGGGAATGGAACAAGCACCGTTTTATTTGTACTGTTTTTTGTACTATATTTGTCCGTGGGCTGATTTACAGCATTTAACCGAATTATTGCGGATTGAGACTTTATCAGCATTTCGTGATACGGGATTATGTTTTTATTGTAATTTTGTAGTATGAGAAAACTACTTCTTTTATTTGTCAGCGTTCTTGTGCTTTCAACAGCTGACGCAGCCGATAATTCATCGCAGGATTTTTCAAGCCAACATCTGCGCGATATTGTAGTGGAATATCCCGACTCCGTACTCGCCATACTCGACCGTGCCGAACAGGTGCGGCCGCAATCATTGCCGCAGTTCCGTATCGACCTGCTGAGAGGTCTTGCCTACAATGAAAAACGTATGTACTCGCTCGTGGAACATTTCGCCTCGGCAGCACTGGCGAGCGATTCCATCGACAGCTATCCTAATGAAAAGCTCAACGCACATACTTTGCTCTCGCAGGCACAATATTATTACGGAGATTTCCCGCGCAGCATAGAGACTGCCACGGAAGCCATAAAATCGGCTCGCGAAATCGGCAATATCCCCGCAGAACTCAATCTCCTGACCACCATGGCAAAGACCTCATTCGACATGGGCAACCGCAAACAGGGGTATGAATATCTCGACGCAATACTGAGCCGTGCGGGCGGCACATCTTCGGTACGCGAGCTTGCCAACATATCGGCCGCCTACGGAGTGAAAGTCATAGAACTGTACGCCGACGACCGCTATGACGAAGCCCTGCAGTGCGGATACGAGCGGCTGCGACTGATTGACCGCATAGACAAGACAGGGGGCGCCCCCGAGGGTTATACCGACCAACAGCGCGCATATACCTACGCCCGCATCGCCTCGTCAGCGCAATGTGCCGGTAAGACCGACGAAGCGCATAAAGCATACGATGATTTCATGGCTACGGATTATGCCCGGGAGCCATTAGGACGATGTTTTATCACCGATTATCTGCTTGAGTCTAAGCAATGGGATAAAGTGATTGAGTTCACACAGCCCCTTTATCCCATTTTCGAGCAGTACGACACTATAAATAACGATTTTTACAGCCTGCTCGTATCCAATGCACAGGCAGAAGCCGGACTGGGCAACTTCCGCGCCGGCTATGCATTGATGAGTCGTGCCGGTGCGGTGAAAGACAGCCTTTATGTTCGTGAAAAGGTCAGCAAGAGTCAGGAACTCGCCACAGCTTTCGCCATGAACGAAAAAGACATGGCTTTGCAGAAATCGCAAGCCGAATCGCAGCGGCGTCATATTCTTATGCTGTCGGCTTTCGGCATCGGTGTTCTCATACTTATAATCCTGACCATAATACTGATTCAGTATCGTGCGACACTCCGCCGCAACCGTATCGCCGCACAGCAGATCGACGAACTCATGTCGCAACGTGAAAGACTGCACAATGCAGGACCCCATACAGGTCCTCAGTCCGGCCAAGATACCGGACTTAATGAGTTCCAACAGATGGAACGAACAATAATGAATGAACGGATATTCACCCTCCCCGACCTCAACCGCGACTCGCTTGCCGAAAAATGCGGAACGTCGCGCGGACGTCTCATACAGCTCATTCAGGACAATACAGGCCTTACCCCCAACGACTATATCAATAAATTGCGCGTAGAGTATTCGATAAAACTCATACAGCAGCATCCCGAATGGACCATCGACGCAATAGCCGAGGGCGCCGGCTACGTGCGCCGCGCCACCTACTACAGCCACTTCAATAAAATATTCGGCATTACCCCTGCGCAATACCGCAAGGAACGCACTTCCGGCCACGACGCATCATCCATCTGAGCCCCACTGTTAATCTATTATAAAAACCGCCACTACGCTGCAATACCCGGCGTAGAGCAGCGTTATAAATTATAATGACCGTATTAAAAAACACATAATTTTTCAAAACACACCTATGATAAGAAAACTTATACTGATGATGACCCTGATAGCCGGAGTTATTTCGGCGTCAGCGGCACTCCCGTTTGACAAATACAGCATCAACCGCAAAGAGCTGCCCGAGGCAGCTCGCGAAATGCTCGACGAATACTTTCCGAAGGCTAAGGTAAGCATGATAAAAGTAGACCGCCATCTGCTTAAGAAAACCGACTATGACGTAAAACTTACCAACGGTACCAAAATCGAATTTAGCAATAAAGGCAGCTGGACCCATGTGGACTGTCAGAAAAAAAGCGTTCCTGAGGCGCTAATACCCAAGCCCATACGCAGCAACGTAGCGAAAAAATATCCCGGAGAGAAGATTGTGAGGATAAGCCGGTCATCACTCTATTACATCGCAGGACTTGCAAACGGCAAGGAACTCAAATATGACCGTCTCGGCATCTTCCAGGGAGAGATCACCCGTCAGGAAGCCGAAGCATTCGACGCCGAAGCTCTTGCCGAAGCCGACAGCATAGCATCCTCCGGGCAGTAATAATTACCTTCACGCGTCCTATATTCAGAAACGATGAGGGTATTGCAAAACTATAATTAGCGGTCAAAAAACGCAGCAAATTGTAGGAGCGCGATTCATCGCTATTAACTTAAGCTGAGTGGAGCGGGGGCGTCCCGCCCCCGTGGTAACTTTCAGTATGTAAAGATAATACCACGAGGGCGGGACGCCCTCGCTCCACTCTATGCTCCTCAAGTAAACAGCATTGAATCGCGTCCCTACAAATTAGTTTGTATATTTTGAGTTCTGCGACACTCTCGGAAGATTAAAAAAGAGGGTTTTGCACCCTCTTTTTAATTCTGTCTCTTAAATATGTATTATGACGTCAGGAGAAGACCTTTACACTATGCCGGACAGCAATCCGCACTTGTTAAAATAATTATTATCTGTTTTTCTAAACATGGATATAAATTGTTTGTTAAAATTTATTCCGTCAATTGTGCATAAGTAACTGTTCAAAATTATTTTGAACAGTTACTTAACAAAAATACATGCCGCTGATTTGCCGCCAATAATATCATTCATTTCTCCCGGCAGGAATCGGCCTTGCGCCGATAAATAGCGAATAGCAGAACATAAAAAAAACCGCGCAATATACTGATATTACGCGGTTTGCCTTGTGTAAACCGTAAAGTGCCCGGTCATTGCCTCAACATGTTGCCTCGACAAAGAACACTTAGTGGAGCTGGAGGGACTCGAACCCTCGTCCAAACGTGGAACTAATGAGCTTTCTACATGCTTATTCCTCTCTTGGTTTTCGAGCCGTGGCAGGCTGAGGACTGCCAACCGCGACCTTATCCTCTGTTGTTTCGGGCTCTTCGCGAGGCTTTCGGAACCCTATTCCCGATTTAGCTGCACCGCCTTGTCGATTAGTCTCGGGAAGAGGACAATCGGGCGATGTCTTGTCTCTGCGACTGTCGCGGAGATTAAGCGTCATCTACTGTACTTCGATTACGCAGCAAGAGCGTACTGTTTTTCGCCATTTGAAATTGTGATGTCCCAGATTAAAGAGCGTAGCCATCATTGCTCTGCATGCTTACACACCACCTCTACACGCTGTCAAAACCGGTCAACCCCATTTTTGAAATCACGCGGTCGCTGTGATATTGCAATTGACAAAGATACGGATTTATTTTGAAACGACAAAACAAAAATCGAAAAACTGTCAAAATTAATTGTTTTTACACTCCTGTTTTGAATCTTTTTGGAATATTCAGCTATTTTTGTAAAAAAAATATCATGTATGAAAAGCGACGAAATTGACGCCCTACTGATCCGGAAAGGGATAAAACCGACCTCCAACCGCATCCTCGTCATGAAGGAACTCATTGCGGCCACGCGTCCCGTAAGCCTCTCCGACCTGGAGACTGCACTCGACACGCTCGACAAGACAAGCATATTCCGCGTACTTGAGCTTTTTGCAGCAAAGGACATAGTACACGTAATCGAGGATGGAAGCCGTTCACTGAAATACGAGTTGTGCCACAGCGACTCGCACCACACTCCTGACGACCAGCATGTCCACTTTTATTGCGAGCAATGCATGCAGACCTTCTGCTTCGAAAATGTCAGTGTACCGATGATTGACGTTCCTGCCGGCTTCCAGCCCCGTTCCGTCAACTACATGCTCAAAGGCATCTGCCCGAAATGCGCCGCAAAAGAGAGGTAGGAATGCATTAAACATAAAACATTTTTTCAAATCTGACTGACATATTTTAAAATTTATACTTACTGTATTTGTCATTTATTGATTTTTTGTAATTTTGTAAATGGCAGGTAAAATCCCGCCATGACATTTTAGATTGTAAAGAAGCGTATATGCTCATCTCCGAGTCGGGAACGTAGGAAATTCAAGACTTTTAAGAGAGTGTGCATAGCGGTTTCTCATGCGTATCGCGTGGGCTGCTATATCCATTTCTCTTAAAAAGGTTTTCCTACGACCTCCGACTTAGAAATCAGGCATTGCAGTTCCACGCTTCGTGATTTTATAACGGCATCTGTGGCAGCTGGGGTGCAATTCTTATAATAATCACCCTATATGAAAAAGTTTTTAATCTTATTCATTATTTCTGCTTCGATTGGATTATGCTCTTGTGGAAAATCAAACGAAGAAAAAGCGCAAGATTTGGCAGCTGAATACCTTAAAGGTGTTTTATATCATTTTGACAGCTACGAACCATTGGAGACACACGTTGACAGCTCTTTTGTTTCATTAGCAAACGACAAAGAGGCCATTGAACAGACGTTGGATATGATTAAATTTGCCAACTCCTTAGAAAAAACGGTTAGAGAAAAAGAGCTTGCTGAAACAACCATGGATATATATGAACCTGACAACTATTCTTCAAACTATTCAATAGGTAAATATAATCGAGCAAAGGAAGAGCGGGATAGACTTCAGAATCGTTTAGAAAAAGCAAAAGAAAATATCCAAAACCGATTTGAGAGAATTAAAGCCAGACAAGCCGAACTTAAAGTTGACGATTTCAATGGGTGGAAAATATATCACAAATTCAAAAGTTTAAATGGCGCAAAAACTATTGACTTATTTGGAGAGTACATTCTATTTTGTGATAAAGAGTTCAATAATATAGAATTTGCATATTCAAAAGAGGAATATGAGGCTATATCTAAAATGATGGAAGCAATAGCCTCATCAAATGATGCCACTGAATTTGCATAAAAATACAAGGAATAATATACTAATTTGACTGAATTTGAAAAACAATGAAAAAGATTTTAACAATAATCATTATTGCCATCTTCTCATTATCATCTTATGCCCAAAAAGATGTAACAAAATTTCTTGGCATTCCTGTCGAGGGGACAAAAGATGAGATGATACAGAGACTAAAGGAAAAAGGATTTAAAACCAGTGCAATCGATAAAGACTTCCTTGAAGGAGAATTTAATGGTCGAGATGTTAGGATTCAAGTTGTAACCAACAATAACAAAGTTTATAGAATAGTAGTAACTGACGTTAGCAGTTCTGATGAAAGTTGAATTAAGATTCGATTTAATAAGTTGTGCCAACAGTTTAATAAAAACGATAAATATATATCTTCAGACGACTACACTATAGAAGAAGATGAAGATATTTCTTTTGAAATTTCAGCCCACGCCAAACGCTATCAGGCATTGTTCAAACAAAAACCAGACATGTCTAATCCTTTAGATATATCCAAAATTATCGCTGAAAAAGCCATGCAAAAATACTCTCTTGAACAATTAAACAATCCAACAGATGAAATAAATCAATATCTAATGGATTTAACCATTGAAACAGTAGATGATATATGTAATCATAAATTAGTTTGGTTCATGATTATTCAAGATAGATATGACGAATATCGTATAGCAATGTTTTACGATAATGAATACAACCATGCAGATGGAGAAGACCTATAAATAGAGGGTATTACAGCAACGCGGTTAAAAACCGCGTCTACTATTTGAGCACCAACGTAGTAGACGCGGTTTTCAACCGCGTTAATATTATGCTTATCAAATATAAATCTTGGAAACTGTCGTTTGCAACCGACAGCTTTTCGTGAAAATTGTCGGTTGGAGACGACAATTTTCGCTATTTTTTGCCCCAGCGGGATTGCTGGAGCTGGGCGAGGCGGTCTTCGGCGGGATTGGAACAGGGGTTCCAGAAACCGGTGCCTTGGAGGGCGTCGGGGAGGTATTGCTGGGGCACGAAGTTGCCGGGATAGTCGTGGGCGTATTTATAGTCGGCGCCGTAGCCCATTTCTTTCATCAGCGATGTCGGAGCGTTGCGTATATGGAGCGGCACGGGAAGGTCACCGGTCTGCGCTACGTTGGCAAGGGCGGCGTCGATAGCCATATAGGCGGAGTTGCTTTTGGGCGACGTGGCTAGGTAGATGGTGCATTCGGCAAGAGGGATACGTCCTTCGGGCATGCCGATTTTCTTGATTACGTCGTAAACGGTATTTGCAAGAAGTATCGCGTTGGGATTGGCAAGTCCTATATCTTCGGCGGCAAGTATGGTGAGGCGGCGCGCTATGAACTCGGGGTCTTCGCCTCCGGCAATCATTCGCGCGAGCCAGTAGATGGCGGCATCGGGGTCGCTGCCGCGCACACTCTTGATGAATGCCGAAATTATATCGTAGTGCATCTCGCCGTTTTTATCGTAGGCCGACGGATTTTCCTGCAAACGCTCCGTCACCGTGGCATCGTCGATGATGACCGGCTCGCCGGCACTGACCGACTGCTCGAGCAGGTCGAGTATGTTGAGCAGTTTGCGGGCGTCTCCTCCTGCAAAGCGGAACAACGCCGTGGTCTCGCGCACCTCGACATTGCGTCGCGACAGCACCTCGTCGTGCGTTATGGCATGGTCGAGCAGACGCTGCAGTTCCGGCGCTTCGAGGGGCTTTAGCGTGTAGACCTGCGCACGCGACAGCAACGGACGAATCACTTCGAAAGAGGGATTTTCGGTCGTGGCGCCTATCAGCGTCACGATACCGCTCTCGACGGCACCGAGCAGCGAGTCCTGCTGCGACTTGCTGAAACGGTGGATTTCATCTATGAAAAGTATCGGACGCCCTTTGGTGAACATTCCGCGGATGTCATTGCGGCAACGTTCGATGACGTCGCGCACATCCTTCACTCCGGCCGTGACGGCAGAGAGCGTATAAAACGGCGACTCGGTGGTATTGGCGATAATTCTTGCAAGCGTTGTCTTGCCTACCCCGGGAGGGCCCCACAGTATGAACGAGGCCACGTTGCCCGAGTCAATCATGCGCCGCAGCACCTTGTCGGGTCCTACAAGGTGTGTCTGGCCTATATAGTCGTCGAGCGTACGGGGACGCAACCGTTCGGCAAGCGGAGGCAATATCTTTGTGTTGAAATCTTCGTTATCCATAGTAATAATCAGACGGTTTGTGGTTTTGAATTTTTGAACAGATGCTCATAGAGCGCATCGGCCGCACGCTCTCCGTCGACAGCGGCCGAAACGATACCGCCCGCATAGCCCGCACCTTCGCCCGAGGGGAACAGACCGTCAACATTGACCGAACAGAGCGTCGCATCGTCGCGCACAATCCTTACAGGTGCCGAAGTGCGTGTCTCGCAACCGAGCACAATAGCCTTGTCGGTGAGAAATCCGCGCGACTTGCGGCCGAATTCCTCAAATCCCTTGCGCAGGCGACTTGATATAAATTCGGGAAGGATGCGGTCGACACGTGCGGAATGGACTCCGGGGGCGTATGACGACGGCGGAAGCGACGCCGAGAGCCGTCCGGCCACGAAGTCGGTCATACGCTGCGCGGGAGCGTTCTGCGTGCGGTCGCTCTCCTCGTAAAATTTCTTTTCTATTTCCTCCTGGAGCGCCATTATCTTCAAAGGCCCCATATAGTCCGTGACATCATCGGGAAGTATTTCCACCACCATGCCCGAATTGGCCCATTTAGTGCCGCGCGAAGCGGGCGACATGCCGTTGACAGCCTGCTGGTCGGGACCGCTTGCCGAAGGGATGACAAACCCGCCGGGACACATGCAGAACGAATATACGGCACGGTCGGCCACACGTGTAAGCATCGAGTACTCCGCCGCGGGCAGGTATTTGCCGCGTCCCTGCGGATTGTGATACTGAATTGAGTCGATGAGCTGCTGCGGGTGCTCCAGACGCACGCCTATGGCTATGCCTTTCGGCTCGATGGCCACTCCGCTGTCGAGGAGCATCCGGTAGGTGTCGCGCGCCGAATGTCCGGTAGCGAGAATGACCGGGCCGCGATACGTATCGCCCGACGCTGTACGTACGCCGTCGATGCGCAGTGAGCCGCCATCTTCGGCAAGCAGCAATTCGGTGACACGTGCGCCGAAGTGAATTTCGCCGCCACAACGTATTATCGTTTCGCGCATAGTTTTGATTACCCCCGGCAGACGGTCGGTGCCGATATGCGGATGGGCGTCCACAAGTATGTCGGCCGACGCGCCATGCTGACAGAATATCTGCAATATTTTCTCGACATTGCCGCGTTTTTTAGAACGCGTGTAGAGTTTGCCGTCGGAAAAAGCACCCGCACCACCCTCGCCGAAACAGTAATTGGAGTCGGGGTCGACAATATTGTTGCGGGCAATCTGAGCCATATCCACACGACGGGCGTCAACATCTTTGCCGCGCTCGAGAACGACCGGACGCACGCCAAGCTCGATTAGCCTCAGGGCCGCGAACAGTCCGGCGGGGCCGGCACCGACCACAACGGCCTGCGGGGCCGCACTTACGTCGCCGTAGCTCACAGGGCGGAGCAGCGGTGACTGCGGGGCATCTTCCCCGACGTAGACATCGACCGTAAGATTGACCATGACGCGGCGCTGACGCGCGTCGATGGAACGTTTTTTCACTACGATGTCGTGTATCGAATTGGCGTCGACACCAAGTACGGTCGAGGCCTGAGCTTTAAGAAGCAAAGGAGTGGCGGCAGTGCGCGGGTCGACGCGGAGTTGCAGGTTATGTATCATAATAAGGAATCAGAATTTATAGGGGTGTGGCTGACGGCGCCGACATGAATTTGCGGTTCTGCCGACGCATCATTATAATAAGTGTTATCACCGCCACGACGAACGCAAGGAAATCGGACGCCGCCATGCTTGCCCAGACACCGTCAATGCCGAAGAATGCGGGCAGTATGAGCAGAAACGGTATGAGGAAAAGCAGCTGTCGGGTAAGCGAAAGGAATATAGACAGCTTCGGTTTGCCGATTGACTGGAAAAAGTTGGTAATGATAATCTGGCAGCCAACAACCGGGAAACAGATAAAATAGACGCGGAAACCGTTGCGGGCGATGTCGACAAGCTGACAGTCGACAGTGAAGAATCCGCTGATAGTATCGGGGAACAGTTCGGTCACCACCCACCCGACAGTGGTGATGCATACGCCGATAAAAATACCTTTTCGGAGCGTCTGCTTCACGCGTTCCCACTTGCCGGCGCCGTAGTTGAATCCAAGAATGGGCTGCATGCCCTGCGTCACACCGAACACTATCATTACGAAGAACATCGTCGTACGGTTTATGATACCGTATGCGCCTACCGCAAGGTTGCCGTCGGAGCCCGCGCAGTCAAGCAGCGCCCTGTTGAGGAACACCACCACGACGCATGCGCACACGTTCATCAGGAACGGCGACATGCCGATGGCGTAGATGCGCCGGACTATCGCCCCCGAAAGCCAGCTCCGCTCGCGGCGGAAATGTATATAGCTGTTTTTCGACATGAAGTGACACAGCACCCATGTAAAGGCCGCCAACTGACCGCACACGGTGGCGAGCGCAGCGCCTCTGATGCCCCAGCCGAGCACGAATATGAAAACAGGGCACAGGGCAATGTTGACACCCACGGAGAGGAGCGCCGACACCATCGCTTTGGCCGGATAACCCGTAGCACGCATCAGGTTGTTGAGCCCGATAAACACGTAGGCAATCGGGGTTCCCGCCAGGATGACCTGCATGAACTCGCGGGCGTAGGGCAGCGTCTCGGCCGTCGCGCCGAAGAACAGCAGTATCGGGTCGAGAAATATCAGCGTCAGTCCGCCGAATATCAGCGAATGCACCAGGCAAAGGGTAAGCACATTGTTGATTACCTCAGATGCGCGGGCAATGTTTTTCTGCCCCATGAAGATGGAGGTGATGGTAGCTCCGCCGACAGCGATGAGCATACAGAACGCTATCACGAGGTTCATCAGCGGGAATGTGATTGCAAGGCCGGCGATAGCCATCGCCCCGACACCTCTGCCGATGAAAATAGAGTCGATTATGTTGTAAAGCGAGGTGACGACACTGGCAATGACAGCCGGTACGGAATATTGCACCAAAAGGCGTCCGATAGGACGGGTTCCAAGAATAGTCGGGTCGGAATTGGGTCGTGATTCTTTCATACACTGCAAAATTAACGCTTTATAATATGACTTTAGGTGAAAAAAGTCTTAATTTTGCAATAATTTACAAAAAATAGCATATCACGATGGATAGAAAAGTTGCCGTATTATTTGACCTTGACGGAGTATTAATCGACACAGAAGGCTTATATACAGAATTTTGGGCGCAGACAGGCCGTGAATTCGGAGTGCCCTCCCCCACTTTTGCCGCCGACATAAAGGGAACCACACTCAAAAGCATACTCAACTATTTCCCCGGCGACGAACTTAAGGCGAAAGTGATGCAGCGGATACATGATTTCGAGGATACGATGCAATACCGGATGTTTCCGGGCGTAAGCGAATTTCTTACGGCACTTAAGGCTGCCGGCATACTGACGGCAATCGTCACGAGCAGCGACGAGGTGAAAATGTCATACCTGTACAAGCAGCTGCCGGTGCTTCGCGATATGGTCGACGAAGTTATTGACGCATCGATGGTGACCCGGTCGAAGCCCGACCCGCAGGGTTATCTCCTCGCAGCGGAAAAGCTCGGCTGCCGACCGGATGACTGCTACGTATTCGAGGACTCGCTCCAGGGCCTTGAAGCCGGTCGCCGTGCCGGCGCGACAGTCATAGGCATTGCCACCACCAACCCCGCCGACACCGTACGCCCTCTTTGCGACTATCTCCTCCCCTCCTTCATAGGTTTCACCCCCGCCAGCCTGCTTGAAATCAAGAAACAAATACGCCCGAGTTTGTAAGGTCGCTATGTAATGCTATTTACTTAAGGGGCAAGATGTGGGGCGGGGGCGTCTCGCCCCCGTGGTATTATTTTTATATTCTGAAAGTTACCACGGGGGCG
>ERZ824598.478-NODE-478-length-65448-cov-20.448183_pt1 | contig 65448 bp, 65 predicted proteins | sample MGYA00519934_ERZ824598 | MGnify/ENA primary metagenome ERZ824598 (study PRJEB31778, sample SAMEA3449177) | human gut metagenome | biome: human gut; feature: human-associated habitat; material: faeces | place: United Kingdom | collected 2010/2012 ...
GAGCTGTTGCTCCTAAACTTCAATCAATGAAATTTATTTTTTTACAGCCCCTTTTCAGTTATTTAATCATTTAATTTCCCTGGCAAGCTTCTCTTAAAGCCTTACTTGAGCCATCACCATTAAAATATTCATATATTGCATAGCCAAATTCAAGAGAATAATACATACTTTTAGCTGTAATAAAGTTTTTAGCCTTACATACTCCTAAATCAGATCTATAGTTTCCGCCAATGACTTGATTTTCAAAGCCAGGATGAACAGTAAAATCTAAACCCTTAAAATAGCCTAACCTACCTACAAGATGAGGCGCAGCACAAATGCTCGCGACTAATTTATTATTTTTAGCAAAATAATGAATTGCATTGGTTAAATTATCCATACTAGGCATTAGCTTAAATGAGCCAGGCCCTCCAGGAATAATAATGCCATCATATTCAGCTATATTAATATCTTTAAATAATTTATCAACAACAAGGCAAAAGCCACATTTAGTTTTTACACTTAAAGTATCCATCAAAGATACTGCATCAACAGTAATATTTCCTCTTTTTAAAACATCAATTGTCGCAATAGCCTCAGTATCTTCAAAGCCATCTGCAAATACCATTAAAAGCTTCATAAGTTAATTCCTTCCTTTCGTAAATCGTCATAAAATTCATCGGCCTTTTCTTGCCATTTTTGTTCTTCAGATGCATCAATTTTTCTAATAACCCTACAAGGATTTCCCGCCGCAATTACACCAGAAGGAATATCCCTAGTTACAACAGAGCCTGAACCTATCACAACATTAGAGCCAATTCTTACACCCGGATTTATAACAGAGTTACCACCAATCCAAACATCATCACCAATTACAACGGGTTTCCCATATTCCAAATCTTCTTGTCTAATTTTCGCACTAATAGGATGACCAGCTGTATAAATTGCTACATTTGGAGCTAAAAATACATGATTACCAATCGTAATTGGTGCCACATCAAGCATCGTACAATTAAAATTTGCAAAAAAATAATCACCAACACTTATATGACAACCATAATCACAATGAAAGGGCTTATTAATACATGGATTTTTCCCAACATATTTAAACCAGCCTCTTATAAGCTCTTCTCTTGTTTTAAAATCATTATATGAAGTAGAATTAAATTTATCTAAAAACTCACCTCTTTTTTTAGATAATTCTTCTCGATGTTCATCCTTAATTTTCCAAGAATATAAAAGGCCTGATATCATTCTATCATACTGTTTCATTTTAAATCCCTTATTATATCTAATATAATATCGCAAGAACGATATGCCATTTTATTTTCAAATTCATTATAATTTTCAATTTGGGAAGCTTCACCTAAAATATCTGAAATATATCTTAATGATACAAAAGGAACATTAAGCATATAACAAGCTTGTGCTATAGATGCACCTTCCATCTCACAAATCATATTTGAAAAATGTTCAGAATGAACCATATCAAGGGATGTAATAAAAGAATCAGATGTTACAGCATGTCCAATTTTATAGTTATAGCCATTATTTTTTAGGATTTGTTCTATTTTAACTGTATATGTCTTATCAGCCTCATATACATATGGCATTTGGGGAACCTGCCCTAACTTATAACCAAATACAGTTGCGTCAACATCACCATAAGAAAGCTCAATGGACAAAACAATATCCTCACTTTTTAAAGGACCAACGCCACCAGCAATACCTGTATTAATAATGAAGCTAGGATTATAATTTTGAATTAAAAGCGAAGCACCAACAGCACTTGCGACCTTGCCAATACCTGTTTTTAAAACAACTACCTCTTTATTATAAATAGTTCCTGCAACAAATGAAAAGCAGCCTATTTTTTGAAGCTTAGGATTATTAATTTTTTGAATTAAACTATCAACCTCTGTTGACATTGCCCCAATAATACCAATCATTTAGGCCTCCTCCTTTTGACTAATAATATCCTTAATTTTAGAAATAATTACATCTACTGCCACATCATGCTGCTTGTCATTAGGAATAATAATATCCGCATAACGCTTTGTTGGTTTAACAAACTCATAATACATTGGCTTAACAGTTTCTAAATACTGAGAAATAACACTATCCATTGAACGACCACGTTCATTTATGTCTCTAACAAGTCTTCTTATAAAGCGAATATCATCATCAGAATCAACAAATATTTTAATATCTGCTAGTTCTCTAATTCTTGGATCTTGTAAAACAAGGATTCCCTCTAAAATAATGACTTTATTAGGTTCAATATGACGCGTTACATCACTTCTTGTGTGAAGCTTAAAATCGTAGGTTGGTCCATCAATTGCCTCACCTGCTAAAAGCTTAGTTAAATGCTCAATTAAAAGATCATTATCAAGAGCATTAGGATGGTCATAATTAACACGTTGACGATCAAGCATTTCTACATATCTTTGATCTTTATAATAATCATCATGTCTAATTACTGTAACATCAATTGAATTTAGTCTTTTTTGAATTTTGTCTACAACAGTAGTCTTACCTGAAGCACTACCTCCCGCAATAACGATTAATACTGGTTTCATTTTTTTTACCTCTAAATTATTTTTCTTCCTTTGGTTCTTCTTTATCTTCATTATTTAAAAAGCGAATCATATGATGTCTTAGTTTTAAGAAGGAAATACCTTTAAGCTTATCTTTAGATTCATTTGCCTTATCTCGAATACTTTTCTTGAAGGCTTCAAAATTAACAATCTCATGAACACGCTTTGAATATGCTCTAACATAATCCATAATACGCATTGAATATCCTAAATCTACTAAAAAAATTCCTACAAAAATCCCTAATAGTAAAATCAATCCAACTTGCTCATTTACTAAACCACAGGCTTTATCAAGCCAAGGCATAAAGCCAAAATAGAAAATAGCTGCACATACACCCCAGGCAAGAGAAAATTCCGGACAAATAATACCCATAATATTAAATTTACGATCACTATAATCCCAAAGCCTATTATGATAAACGCGAAGAGAAATATATCCTGCTATAAACTCGATTACTGTCATTAAAATTGTACATATAATTAAAATAACAACAATTCTCCAAACACTACTTGTTATAAAAGAAAGCTTTAATGAACAAATAGCGTACAAGCAAACACCACCTGTACCATAAATTGGTAGTGCACATCCAACTAAAAAGCCAGGATTAACAAAATATTTATGACGATAGCTTCGGTATGCAACCTCAAGTAACCATCCGATGAAGCAAAACAGCATAAATACAAATAAATAATTAATAATATATGTCACCTTAAAACCTCACTTTACTTTATTATACCACGAGTTTCTTCTTTTTTTTAAAAAAATAAGGCCCATGCGAGCCTTATTTTATAAAATATTTTTTAATTACTTAACAATTTCACCAAAAACAGTACCACTTAAAGCACCAGCATTTGATTCATCAGTATCAATATGCATAGCTAAAGCATACTTTTCAGATACACGAATAACAGTATCTCCAAATGTTAAATTACGGCCAGTCTCAGTAACTACCTTAACTTCAACAATTTGACCATTTGTAACACCAAATTCAGCGGCATCAGCAGGAGTCATATGAATATGACGCTTAGCAACGATAACTCCCTCAGAAAGTTCAACTTCACCACAAGGTCCAACAAGAGTACAAGGTGCAGAACCAGCTACATCTCCTGACTCTCTTACTGGAGCCTTAACACCTAAAGTTCTTGCATCTGAGAATGAAACCTCAACTTGGTTAGCACTTCTTACTGGTCCTAAAATTGAGCAGTTAAGTTCACCCTTAGGTCCTTTTACAACAACCTTTTGGTTAGATGCGAATTGTCCTGGTTGAGATAATTCCTTCTTAACAGTTAATTCAGCACCCTTGCCAAATAAAACCTCTAAAGTTTCTTGAGTAACGTGTACGTGACGTGCACTTGTTTCAATTAAAATTTGTTTCATAATTATTATTCCTTTCATGATATTACATCAACATCTTAATTATATCAAATATAAATATTTTTGTAAATATTTGGCGAAAATAAAATCAATTAATACTGTCATTTATCTTCTAAAACAGCATCAATCAAATAATCCTTATCAATATATTTAATTAATACATCACGAAGTGAATTTTGTGAGTTTTTAACTAAATTATCAACATAATAATGAGACTCTTCTGTATCATCTTCATAAATAACAGAAATATGATAATGATTTTCAGCATCTTTATATTTGCCAAGCGCCTTAAAATCTAAAATCAAAGCGCTATCTAATGCTTGTAAAAATGATTGAAGTTTTTTTATTTTAGATATCTTTACATTCATACCAGAGAATGTTTTTACATCACCCTTACCATTAATAATCAAATGAGACGAGTTCATAGGATATGAAAATGCATCTATTCTAAATTCTTTTAATTTTGCCATAATATCAGCCTCAACCTTCTACTTTTTATTATATCATATTTTTTGTTTTTTTGATTATTTTTTTAAAAAAGAAGCTCATGCATTAAGCACAAGCTTCAAAATTAATTATTCATTAAAAAATTTAGTTTTATAAGTAGTTTTCTCAATTACCTTATCGCAAAGTAATAAGCATTGAGGAAGACATAATATAATCATCACAACTGATATAATACAACCTCTTGTTAAAAGAAGTCCTAAATCAGAAATTATGGAAACCTTAGATACAAGACCAACAATTAATGTCGCTAATATTAGAATTGATCCTGATGTAAAAATAGTTGTAGCAGATGATTTAAGAGCTTGATTCATTGCATCTCGCTTGTTCATTATCTTACGATTATTAACATAATTATTAGTTAACAAGATACCATAATCGATTGTAGCACCCATTTGAATACACATTACAACAAGATAACAAATAAAGAAAATATTATTTCCAAATATAGTTGAAATTCCCATTGTCACCCAAATAGCACCTTGAATTAATACAGTAAGTAAGACTGGTACAAAGGCCCCTTTAAAGGTAATTGCAATAATTATTAAAACGGCAAAGAATGAAATCAAATTAACTTTTACAATATCACTATTAAATACATCCTTAATTTGTGAATATACATATGTTTCACAAACAAGTTGTAGGCCATCATAGTTCTTATAAAGATAATCAGAAATCTCGTTGATTGCTTTAAATGAAGCCTCTGATGATGTCGGCATATTTAAATTAAAAATAATACGAACATAATTTTCACTCTTAAACATACTATTTGCAGTTTCAATTTGACTAACATAAGGATTTAACTTTTGAACTACTGCAGATGCATATTTATTTGCAATTTGGTTATTTGAAATAGTAGTTAAAACAATAAAATTATAAACAGGCCCATTTTCAGTTAACTGAGAGGCAACATTTTCAGTTACGAATGGATATTGACTCATTATTTCTTCTTTTGTTAGAGTTGTAATCAAAGTTTTATAATTTTTATACATTGCATTATTTTGATCATTTTGCTCAAGAAAACCATTTTCATATGCAGTGCAAAATTGAATCATTTGAGCAATCGCTGTTTGATTTATGCTAAGATCTTCGTTGTATAGACTTGTTTTAAAGCTATTATATGAATCATCAATTGTTTTTTGAATATTTCCTAAATAGGCCTCAAGTGGTGTTATACCGGCTTCATTTTTAGTTGATAAATAAGTAATAAGCTCTTCTACAGTTGCACGACTTACATTCATATTTGCATATACAACATCAACAACATTTTGTGGAAGACCAAATTTTTGAGAAACCTCAGCACTTGTAAGAGGAATATTAATTCCATATGTTGTAAGGCCCTTACGAGAATTAATTACATTTTCTCCATCATATTGGTATTCATTCAAATACTTGATTACGTCTTGTTCTTTTTCATATGAATATGTATCCTTAGGTAATAATACAACTAGTGTATTTTGAGTACCAAAGGTATCTGAAATAAGCTTATTTTCAACATTTACAGCTGCATTATCATCAGTTGAAGCTTTAAGTACAAAATCATATTCTGAATTAAAGTTAAATATAGCACCAACTATAACTAATGCCAAAGCAATTGATGGTATTATATATCTTGTTTTATATTGGAAGCCAGCAAATGAATGAGATTTCTTTCCGCATTTCTTATTTTTTGCCTTTCTTTTTTCATTCCAATTATTAGCTATTTCATCAATTGATTTATGCTTAGTTTTTTCAAGAAGAGGATCAAATAAGATTAATAAAGCTGGCATAAATAAGAATACACATAATAATGAAACTAAAATTCCTTTTGCAAGGACAAGTCCTACATCAAAACCAATTGAGAAGCTCATAAACATTAATGCAACAAGACCGGCAATTGTCGTCAAAGATGATGATGAAACAGGTGCAAATGATGAAGAAAGAGCATTTGTCATTGCTTCATTTTTATTAAGTCCTTTCGCTTTTTGTTCCTTATAGGCATGAAGTAAAATAATTGAATAATCCATTGCAAGAGCAAGCTGCATTACAGCTGCAATTGCCTTTGTAATAAAGGACATTGAGTTTCCTATATTAGGAAGAGCATTTAATAAAATATTAGTTCCCATATTAATTAATATAGCTCCACCTGCAACAAGAGCAAAAATTAAAGGTTCAATCCAAGACTGGGAAACAATTGTTAAAATAACTAAAACAACTAAAGCAACAATTATTAATATTTTAGTCATATCACTATCTAGCGTTTCCGTCAAAAATTTACTTTCAACTGCTCCACCATTTAATGCAACAGTTCCAATTGCATGACCAGAATCACGATATGAAATCAAAATATTTCTAATTTCATCTACTGTATCATATGACTCAACATCATAATTGCCTGTTGTAAGGAAGACTTTGTAAAGAGCACTACCAGTGTCCTCACTTCCTGTATTCAAAACAAAATACTCTGTATCTTTTACATTTTCTGTAAAGACAACTGATGCAATTCCTTTGATACTTTCAAGCTTTGATTCAACATTTTTCGCTTCTTCAAAGGAAATATCTTTAATCATAATTTGAGCTTGACCAACAGAGCCAAACTCTTCTTCCATTTTATTAAGAGCTACAGTTGAGGTTGAATCCTTATCAAGATAGATAAGCATATCATAATTAATATTAACCTTTGTCATCAAAAATGAACAAAGTCCAACTAAAGCTACAAATATGCCTAATAATACATATCTAGCTTTTACAATAAAATTACTAATTTTTTTCATATATTTTTCCTCCATTTTCAATTTACGAAATAATTATATTTACTTCTAATTTCATTTAAAATAGATAAAAAATAATCTTTATTTAAATTTTAGACATTTAATATTAATTGTTTAAAAATGAAAAAAGACTTGTAATTATACAAATCTTCTTTACCTAAAATTCTGACTTTTATTTCATTCTTTATTTTCTTCAATACCGATTATGATTGAACTATAAGATGACCAGAAACTATCACTTCGATAAAAATCTACCAACTTACTTGGTACAATAATCTCTTTTAAATTACAACCATCAAATGTTGAATCCGTTATATGCACATTACTACCATTTATAATAACTTTTGTTAAATTCTCACATTTATAAAATGCATAATCATCAATTTCAACGTCATCACCATTAATTATTATCTCTTTTAAATTTGAGCATTCTGCAAAAGCAAAAATTCCAATTTCCTTTATAAAGCTCGGAATATTCAATGTCACTAAATTTTGACATTCTGCAAACGAACTACTTTGAATTCTTTTAACATCTTTTATCGTCGCTCCAGACTCATCAACATATGTTTTTACATCGGTAATTTGAGACGGAATATAAACATTGTCATAGGAATACTCAGGGAAGCCTTTTACTTCTACAATTTCATCTTTAAAATCATAAGCCACTGATACTTTTCCATATATCATATCTTTCATATCGACAATAAAAGGCTTAATTAAACCTTCTTTTTGATATTGAGCTAAAAGTTTATTTCCCATTTTTACTATATCAGTATCATCTAAATCATCAGAAAAATCATAACGCTTTCTTAGATGCAAACAAATATAGCTTTCATCAATATAATTTTTATTAAATTGAAAATTATATATTGAATAATATAAATCCAAATCACGTACATTATCTTTATCATAAGAAATAGTATAATCATCACTACTACTAGTTATTTTAATATCCTTAGTTATTTCAAAAATATAAGGTGCTTTTAATGCTTTAATTTCAATTGGGCTATATAATGAATCGGTTATTTTATTACTTATTGTATAAGTTAATAATTCCGGTGATAATTTCAAATTCATCGTATGATACAATGCAGTCATTGCTCTTATGACTGAATAGCATTTAAATTTGTTATTTGAATTTCCTTTTTTTATTAACGCGTCACTTTCATCTAAAGCTCTTATAATTTCAGATATTTTTTCTTGTTGTTCTTTAACATTTGTTTTTTCTAATTTTAAAGCATATTCTTCTTTCATCTTAGATAATTCATCATCAATACTGGTTTCATTTTTTGCAAGTTCATCTTGAACCTCCTTAAAAAAAGAATCATAAACAGCATCATATTCATTACTACATTTGATAGCAAAAAAAGTAATACATCCCGCCAAAATAGTTAAACAACATATTTTCTTAATTAGTTTCATAACAAAATCTCCAATTTTTAAATTATAATGTTTTTCTAATCATATTAATAATTATTCTTTTTAAAGCCTCATTGACTGTTAATTTTTCAATTTCTAAAATATTCATATTTTGCAATATTTCATTTAAAAGTGAAATATTATAATTTAAATATGAATCCTTAAAATGTTTGTTTTGATATTCTAAAAATAGCTTTTCCCAATCTTTTTTATTCGATGCATATGTTGCTATAATCAAAAATATATAATCCGAGTCATCCATCACATCTTTTTTTGCTATCAAATCATTAAGTTCTTGATATTTTTCAAGTCCTAACATTGATATAAAAATATTAATACAATTAAAATATTCAAATTCATTATTTTTAATAACCTTTGTTATATAATATTGGAGCTTTAAAGCCTCTTCATATACTTTCTCATACTCTCCCATATAATTTAGGCAAGAGAATCTTAAAAAAGAAATGGTAATATATCTATTAAAATTATAATCGTTAATTAAATACTTACGCGCTACATCTGAATAATAAAGCGCTAAAGAAAAATCTTTATTATTATAAGCATTGCATGTATATGAATAATATACCAATCCTTTTAAAGATTCCTCAACATGATCATTATGTAAGACAATCTTTGATGAAAAAATATTTTCAATTAAAATATAAATTTCTTTAAAAGGAGTTATAAAATACTCATCTTTGTATTTGGCTAATGATAATAATGCTTCACCATATTTTTCTTTTAATATTTTAAATGGAATATTTGTATTAAGGAAAATACAGATTTTTAATAATTCAAAAATAGGCTTTAAATAATTATTATCCGCAATATATAAATCTAATGTCGTCAAATATTTTTGAGTATCATCAGTTCTATAATATGATTTGACAATAATTTCATTAATTGTTTGTTCATATTTTACAATCTTTTTTTCATCTAAAGAATTATAACCTAAAAATGCTTCAAGCCTTTTTTCAATTAAAACAGAAGCATTAGTATAATTTTCCTTAGCCCTTTTATATGCCATATAAGAAATGTCTAGTTTTTCTAAAATACCAGATATTGTAAATTGTGTTTTTTTCATTTCAATTGCATAAAATGTAATTGTTTTTGTTGAATTTATATAATATTTACTCAAATTAGTTTCTAACTTCATATACTACATCCCCCTTTTATAAATTACATAATGAAAACAGACATAAAAACGATAATTTTCTTATAATTATACTAATATATCACATTCAAAGATTAATTATATTCAACGTTTTGACAATTTTTAGCAGGATACTCATATTCATATAAATATAAATAATTATAATCCGGCAAATATATTCCCATAAAAAAGATAGTATCTCCATTTGAATGATGCTTCTCATAATAAAATGTCCAATAAAAGTTAGAAGAATTTTTTAGTATTTCCTTATATTCGTCTTTCATATAGTATGGAATACCTGTACGCGATACGTATTTTCCAAAATCGCCTCTTCTTGTACAATCTTCAAATCGTTCACTAGATTTTTTCATCACCATTTTTTCATTACCAAGCATATTAACAATATCAGTTGGTGTTTTATCTAATATTACGATAGCTCGTAAAGGATCACGACTTGTAGAATCAAATGGTGGAAGATGATCTCCACCATAATAATAATCTAATACTTCATCTATTTTAGGAACCGTTATTCCAATGGTTTCACTAAAAGTTTTATATATTCGTTTTTTCTTAGGTAGTATAAATTCCATTAGGTCCTATACCTATACATGATGTTAATGCAAACACTATGAAAATAAAACTACTTATAAATAATAATTTCTTAATTAGTTTCATATACTCAACCTCCACTTCCCAATTAAAACAATTTATTGTTTATCAAATTATATTATATTTAAATTTCATTGTCAACTTTTTAAATAATTTTAAATGTTAATTTGTTACATTTTATTGAATATAATTTGTATTTTAACATATTTTTATGTAAAAAAGAGGCAAATCACTTCGCCTCAAAAAAATTTATTTTTTCATAAATATTACTGATAATTTTCTTTATCAGTTATTTCAGGATACGAAAATCTTCCAATACTACAATCGCTATTAAGCTTATAACTAAAAGAAGTTATACTTTTATCCTTTGAACCATCAGCTGGAATTGTTACAACAGCACTAGTAGCTGTAACATCTGCGTATATACCAGAAAACAAGAAATCTTTATCAAATGCAACATCAATTGACCCTTTTATTCCTTCTAAACCACTATAACTTTTTGATAAAATTGTTTTTATGTCTCTTGTATGTGTAATTGAAAAAACATATTTGTCATTATTTATTTTTATATTTGCATTTGTCAAAACATCTTTAGATATAATATCATCAAAATCTATACCATAAAAACGGCTGAATAACTCGTCAATTATAAAGCCTGAATCGTCTTTTTTATTAAGTAATCTTTTTTTTACCTTATTATCACCATTAAATGATGTGGCTTCCATATAATAAATATATTCATCGTCAAATTCCAATAAATTTAAAACACTAGTAGCTGCATCAACAAGAGTCTTTTGCCTGTTAGAATCATTTTCAAGATGTGCGTTATAATAAATATTTGCATCCTGCGAAATATAATATCCTTTATCATTATATATCGCACTTGACTTAGCATTAGTTTTATAATTTCCAACAATCTTTTCAGTGCCATATTTTTCATTAACTTTTCCAGTTATATCAATGTCAGATTCAAGCTTTACGCCATATATAAAAACATCTTCTACTGATTTTGAAAAAGCATCAAAATTAATCATTTCATATATTTCTTCTGGTGTTTTATCTTTTATCTTATCTTCTAATTCTTTATTAGTAGAATTAGTACATGAGCATAAGCAACCTAAGCCAAACAACAAACCAAAAGTCAAAATTTTTTTCATACTTCTTTTCTCCTTAAAATATCTTCATTTACATAACTACTAATAATTTTATTTTTTCATAAATGCTTCAATATCTGAAATTTCTTTAATAATTGATTTTGATAAGTTCTCGCACCCATTTTCAGTAACTAAAACATCATCTTCAATTCTAATTCCAATATTTTCCTCAGGTATATACAATCCAGGTTCATTAGAAATTACACTTCCAGCTTTAAGTGGTGTGTAATCACAAAGATCATGACAATCAAGACCTAAATGATGAGATACACCATGGAAGTAATATTTTGTTACCTCGCTATCTTCCTTAATTAAGCCAATACGTTTAAGTTCAACCTTATAATAATCAACCAAAATCTTATTTAAATCTCTTGTTGTAAGACCGGGTTTAATTGAATTAAAAATAAGCTTTTGACCATTTAAAACAATTTCATAGATTTCCTTTTGTCTTGGACTAAACTTTCCATTTACTGGGAATGTTCTTGAAATATCTGCACAATAAACATTATTAGTTGAACCTAAATCAAATAAAATTAAATCAACATTATGCATTATACTATTATTTTGACTATAATGTAAGCAGCAAGAATTTTTACCAGATGCAGCTATGGTATTAAATGAATACCCATCAGCTCCATAATACTTAATTTGTTGATCAAAGAATGATTCTAGCTGATATTCATATAAACCATCCTTAGCATTCTTCATTAAAGCTTCAATTCCATGACGTGTAGCATTAATTGCTTTTCTTATTTCTTCAATTTCATTTGGAGTTTTAATTGTACGAGCAGTTCTTAAATAAGGACGAGCATTTTTTATTACTGCATATGGATATTTACTCTTAATTTTAGCTACAAGTCCATTAAGCTCACTAACCTCATTTGATGTCATATTAGCATCATCAAAATCAAAGTACATCTCATAGCCAAGGCTAATATAAGTATTTAATATTGTATTAAAATCCTTAAGATACGCTGCACTATCGGCTCCTGAAATAGCGATTGCTTCTTCCTTAGTCATTCCACAGCCAACCCATTTTGCCTTAAATGCGTCATATTCAGATACTAAAATAGTAGCTTCTATATTATCATTATTTTTTACAATAAAGACAATATCATCATTTTCCTTTATACCAGTTGCATAATAAAAGTTCTTATCAGGCAAGGCTTTAAATTCACTTGGACGTCTTGCAAATAAAATCATTGCTGATTTATTTGGCACATTGGCCATTATTTTTTCACGATGTAATTTATATTCCTCTTTATCTAACATTTCTTTACCTCCATATTTTCCTTTATTCCTTTAATTGTTGATTCAGCAAGTCTTATTAATTGATTTGAAAGATGAATCATATCACCTGGCATGCCTCTTTCAATCCAATTTAATACCAAGCCTACAATTCCACATTTAAAATAAGCCTCAACAATAAATAAATCATCCTGACTCAAATTATCAAGATCATGGGTTTCATTAATATATCCTTTAAAAAGTTTAGCATTAACTGAATAAAGATATTTTTCTAGTTGTTCTCTATTTATTGAATTATAGATATTTATAATTAAATTTTTATATTTTGAGGCCTCTTTTATGACAAGGGTAATTCCCTCTCTTAAATCGCTATAAGACTTAATACTTCCAATTACATACTCATATTCACTTCTAAACATATAATCAAGTAAATAATATATATCCGCGAAATGATAATAAAAGGTATTTCTATTAACTCCACATTTATTAACAATATCTTGGACTGTTATTTTATTAAGTTTCTTTTCATCACATAATGCTATAAGTGATGAAACTAATGCCTTCTTAGTAATTTCTGACATGTAATCACCCTTTCCATTTTGATTATAGAACTATAAGTTTTAAATTTCAATATTATTTTTTTTATAATCGCCTACAATTTTCATTGCACATTTTAAGCCATCTAAAGCGGCCGTTGTAATTCCTCCAGCATAGCCTGCACCCTCGCCAATCGGATACAAATATTTAGACGAAATACCCATTTCATCTCTTAAAATTCTTAAAGGGCAGGAGCTTCTTGATTCGATTCCTGTAAGAACCGCATCCGGATGATAAAAGCCATGAAGCTTTTTATCCATTAAAATTAAACCCTCTTTTAAAGTATCAATAACATAATCTGGTAAAATTCCTTTAAATGATGCCAATATAACTCCATGAGGATAGCTAGGCTTTACACTTCTTATATTTTTAGCCACATCACCTTCAATAAACTCCTTCATTAAATTTGCAGGAGCTCTATAATCATTTGCCAAATTAAATGCTTGTCTTTCATAATATTCTTGAAAGTCAAGTCCATCAAGAGGTGAAGATTTATAAAAATCTCTAGGTTCAACATTTACCAGTAATGCTGCATTAGAATTTTCCTTATCACGATTATAATAGCTCATACCATTTGTTACAATCGCCTTTTCTTCACTTGAAGAAGCCATTACCTCGCCTCCTGGGCACATACAAAAGGTGTAAAGACTCCTTCCAGTTGGTAAATGAACAGCACTTTTATAGGAAGCAGCTGGAAGATAAGTAAAAAAATTTCCATACTGCATCTGATTTATAAATTCTCTTTTATGTTCAATTCTAACTCCCATTGAAAAGCTTTTAGGCTCCATTTTTACATCATGCTTATAAAGCATTTTAAACGTATCACGAGCACTATGACCAAGTCCTAAAATCAAATGCCTTGTTTTAAAAGCCATCGATGATGTAATTGCTAAAACGCCATCATCTTCAAAAGCAATTTCATTAAGCTTAGTATTAAAATAAAAGCTAGCTCCTCTTTGTTCCATATCAAGACGCATATTTTTAATTACATTTCTTAAATTGTCCGTCCCAATATGAGGCATTGATTCATAAATAATATTTTTTGGCGCACCATAACGCACAAATTCATTTAAAATGTATGAAATCAAAGGATCATGAGCATTAGTTTGAAGCTTACCATCAGAAAAGGTTCCAGCTCCACCTTCCCCAAATTGAATATTTGAATTGATATTTAATTTTTTATTTTTCAAAAATTCATTAACAGAAGCAATTCTTTCATCCATACTACCTCCTCTTTCTAATATAATAGGCTTAGCATTACATCTTGTAAGATATAAAGCCGCAAAGATACCGGCCGGACCAAAGCCCACTATAACAGGACGCAAATTATCATTAAAGCTTGTATACTTCATTCTTAAAGGAGCGCTTTCATATTTAGTAACATGTTTATTTTTTAAAACTCTACTATCGAAATCACCTTCAACAATAAAGCTTAAAACATAAAAAATATTGTCCTTTTTTCTAGCATCAATTGATTGTGATACTAAAGTGATATTTTTAACCTTATCTTTACCTACCTTTAATTCTTTAAGAATAAGATCATCATAAGTAATATTATCCTTAGGACTTAAATGAAGATTACTAATTTTTATTTTCAATTTTAATCAGCTCCTTAGCTACTAAGATTCCACATGCAAAGGCATAAAGCAAATTATAACCTCCACATTTACCATCAATATCCATAGCTTCCCCCAAAACATAAATATGAGGATATTTTTTTAATTTAAGATTGTAATCTATCTCTTGAAGAGAAATACCACCTCTTATGACCTGTGCATCGCAAGCATCATAAGTATCAATAACATTTAAGGTGAAACACTTAAGTGTACTCGCTATTAAAGATGGCTCTAATATTTTGTTATCAATTAAATAATCAATCATCTTGGGATGACATATACCATCTAAATAATATCTAGGATTTGAATTATTCTTCTTTCTTATACCTATTGCATAAGCTATTTCTTCTTTAGTTTGAGATGGATATAGATCAATTTTAAGCACGGAATTTTTTTTAAAATATCTTGATGCATTCATAATACAAATTCCTGAAATACCATCACCTTTAAAAATAACCTCTCCTCGTTCTTGATAATTTTCCTCTCCTTCATAATTAATTATACATTTTGCTCGATACCCTCCGATAGACTTAAGATTTTCTTTAACCTTAAGCCCAACTAAAACAGGCTTTAACCTTTCTTGCTTTAAGCCTAGATTATTATAATAACTATAAATATCTAAGCTTTTACTAGGGATTATTCCTGCAAAAGAGCCTGATGCTAACAAAGCATAATCATAAACCTCATCATTATTAATAATAATCTTGTCATTTTGAGCCTGAAGGGAAAAAACCTTAGTATCAAGTTTTATATTTGTGTTTTTTAAATCATCAGTAAGAAGTTTTAAAATTGTTTCAGATGATTCTGATTGAGGATACATTCTTCCTTCTTGATCAAACTTAAATAACAAACCCAATCCTGCAAAATAATTAATTACATCCTCTTTATTTGTATTATTAAAAATATTTTTAACAAAATCAGGATTATTATAATCAAAAATTGTCGCCTTGTAATTCATAAAATTACATTTACCATTTCCACTTGCTAGGATTTTTCTTCCAAGACCTTTATTTTTTTCATAAATTGTTATATCAAGCTTACTATTATTTCTTTTTAGGAAGCTTGCACACATCAAACCTGATGCTCCTCCACCAATTATAGCTACTTTCATTATATCACATCACTTTTCATTATCTTTAATTCCGATATTTATAAATGAATCACCATATTCAGCCTTAAGCTTAGAAATAAGCTTTTTAAGATTAGCCTCACGCTCAATAATTGATTCATAGGTAAACAAATTATACTCTTCCTTTAATACCTCATCCTTATCTTTTAAATTAGAAAGTCCTACTCCCACTAATCTAATTTCTTCGCCTTTGTAATTTTCCTCAACCAAATCACAAACAATATCAAAAATTTCATAAAAATCATTCGTATATTCAATTGTTTTTGACCTAGTGAATGTTTTAAAATCCTTGTTCCTTAAAGTAATTGTTACGGTTTTGGTCATTAAATTTTTATTAGCAATTCTTGCAATAAGGCTTTTCGTCATTTTTCGCATTTCAACTAAAATATCTATTTCACTTATTAAATAGGTATCATAGGTTTGTGATTCCGAAATCGATTCATTTTTAGCATATCGCTGAGGCATAACTTCATTTGAGCTTTTACCATTAATTGCATTTATAACGTATAGATAGGTATTTTCACCAACTAAAGCTAAAATCTTATCCTTATTACTTGGATTATCAAAGTCGGCAATTGTTAAAATACCATTATCGATTAATCTTGGCCATGTTTTTTTCCCAACCCCATAAATTTCTTTAACACTTAAAGGATAAAGAAGTTCTTTTTTGTCACGCTTTCTTAAAACTACTAGACCTAATGGTTTTTTCATATCAGATGCCATTTTAGCTAAAAAAAGCGTAGGTGCAATTCCAATTGAGCAAGGAAGCTTATATTCATGAACAAGTCTATATTGAATTTCTTTAGCAACATCTAAAGGATGACGATATTTAGAAATATCCGTCATATCTGCATAGCATTCATCAACCGATGCAACTTCAACGAGTCTTGAATATTCCTTAATTAAATTAATAAATTTATTATGATAAAATTTAATCATTTCAAAGTCTGATTCAACCACAATTAAATCAGGTTTAATACTGAATGCCTCTGATAAGGACATCGCTGAGTGAATTCCATATTTTCTTGCCTCATAGGATGCCGTTGATATAACCCCTTTAGTCGTATTTTCTCTACCTATCGCAAAAGCTTTTCCTTTTAAAGACGGGTTTTTAATAACAGCTACAGAACAAAAAAACATATTCATATCAATATGAAAGATAATTTTTAAGTTTTTTTTATCATCCATTAAAAACACCCTTTCTTTTTTTACGCTTTTATTATATAATTATAACATATAATTGAAAATTTCAAAAAATTAAAATACGAAAAGGTGAATTTTATGGCTGAAAATTTAAATGAAGGCAAATCAAAAAAAGAATTATATGACGAACAAAAAGCGTTAAAGGCAGCTCAAAAAGAAAAAGAGCTAAAAAAACAATTAAAGGCTGAAGAAAAAAAGAATAAAGGCTATGTTAACCCTATTAATTCTTTATGGGGTCGTATCCTTATTTGGGTTTTATGTCTTTCCATGGTTGCCGGAATTGTTTTCGCATTTATATATGCAATTATTTCAAACATCTAATAAAGTTAAAATATCATCAGATAGTTCTGATGATATTTTTTTATAAATTTTCATACATAAATTCGGCATAACAACCATATCCCTCAAGAGGATTTTTAATAGACACATGGCTTAATGCACCAATGAGCTTACCATCCTGTATAATTGGTGATCCACTCATTCCTTGAACTATTCCTCCTGCTATATTTTGAAGCTTTGAATCCGTTATTTTTAATTTCAATCCTTTTTCCTCTTCCTTTGTTTGATTAAGACATTCCTTAATTTCAACTTCAAAGCTTGAAATTGTATTACTATTAACACAAGTTAAAATATAGGCACGTCCTTTATGAGCTTCTTCCTTATGAGCTAATTCCATTTTTTCCATTTTTTGCAATTCCTTACTATCTGAAATAGTACCATAAACACCAATCTTAAGATTTGAAGAAATTTGACCGATTACATTTTTTTCAAATGTAGCTCGCTTTTCCCCCGGAGTATTTCCTCTAGGCTTTACAATACCTGTAACATTTGAATAATATAATTGTCCGCCATTTATTTCTTTATCAACCATTTTATGGCCAAGGGACGCAAAATGTCCATCCTCATTACAGAATGTTAAAGTCCCAATTCCAAGATCACAATCTTTTATATATAAGCCTAAAGAATATCCTTCATTTCCCTTTACAGGTTTTACCTTCACACAATGTTCTTCGTTGTGTCTTAAGAGAACTATATTTAAATCATCACCATTTGATGATTGAATTTTATTTTCTAAAAAACTTGATGATACAATATTTTCTCCATTAACCTTTTTTAAAATATCATGTTCATAAATTAAATTATCCCAAGGCTTTAAGACATCATTTTCTGTATTTACCCCGAATGTACCTAAAACCTCAACATCTGTATTTAATTTTATACCAATTGAAGCTCCTGATACATATATATAATTAGCAGCCCAAACGTTTTTAGTCAAAAAAAGACAGATTATTGCCAATAAAAATATAAAAAGGCTTTTCATTTGTTCATCTCCAAGCATAGTATGAGTAATATTAAAAAAAATATAAAGACAATTTTTTCTAATATGTTATAATTATTATGGTGATTTTTGTGAAAAAAATAAAGCTTATTGCGTGTGATTTAGATGGAACTCTTTTAAATTCAAAAAAAGAAATAACAAAAGAAAATATTGAAACAATTAAAAGCCTTAAAGAGGCACTTTTTGTTGTAGCTACAGGACGTCCTCTTGATGGAATTAAAGAAATCAATGAATTGCTAGGTCTAAATAGATCTAATTGTTATAGTATTTGTTATAATGGTGCGATGATTGTTGAAAATAATAGTCATAAAATTATTGCTAAAGAAACTATTCCTTATTCATACATTAAAGAAGTTTATGATTATGCTATCTTAAATAATCTTAATTTTCATGCCTTTGAAGATGATGGTACATTAATTACAAATGCTAAAAATCCCTATACTGCGGTTGAAGAAAAAATAAATCATATTGAAGCTAAAGTAGTTGATATTAATAAAATTAATCCAACGCAGGAATTTATTAAATGTATGATTGTCTCAAGTGAGGAAAATCTAGATAGAATATTCAATAATATACCTTCTTCTTTAAAAGAAAAAATGAACGTATCACGTTCATCTAAAATCTTTCTTGAATTTCAAAATCCTAAAACAAATAAAGGGCTAGGGCTTGAAGAACTTACCAATTACCTAAATATTAATATTAATGATACTATGGCAATTGGTGACCAGGATAATGATAAATCTATGCTTATAGTAGCTGGTACAGCTGTTTTAATGGAAAACAGATTCAAGGCTTTAGACCCTTATGCTGATTTCATTACGAAGTCAAATGAAGAATCAGGTGTTGCCTATGCCATTAAGCATTTTGAGGTTAAATAAATCATCCTGAGCGATACCATTTTTTATTAAATGTTTAATTTTTATAAAATGAGTACATCCCAAAAGAATATAACTATAGGAATCAAAAAGATTCCTTTTTTCTTTCAAATATTCTTGCATACACCTTATATCATTTTTTTCAATATAATAAATAAGCTTTGGTGTTGCTAAAAAAGTAATTTGCTTGTATTTATTTTTAAGATTTTTTACCGTGTTTTCGGTTCCAATAAATAAAGCATTTCTATAACTTGCAAAATTAAATAATTCAATTACTCCTATAATTGGAATTTTGAAATATGGTTTAATTTCATCTAATACAATAACTGATAATGTATTACATGCTAAAATTATCATATCAACTTTTTTTCTTTTCAAATACCAGCACAAAAAAATTGCTCTTTTAATTAAAAAATCCGGTTTTTTACTTCCATATGGAAAAAAAGCCCGATCCATTATTAAAATATATTCATTTTCATTTTGAGCAATTCCTTTAAGAAAGGAATAGCCACCAATACCACTATCAATCAAACCTATTTTCGTACTAACGCTCCTTCAATAACCTTCATTTCTTTTTTCATGTCTGCCACAAAAAAATTATAAACATCAAATGTAACTAAAGCATCCTCTAAGGCATCATGAGTTTGAAGATTTCTAATACCAGTATATTCCTCATATAATGAAAAAAGACCTGGATCAACCTTAAGTTCATAATAATTTTTTATTAATTGACTCAAATTAATAAAGCGAGAAATATAATTTAGCGAAGGTAATGAATTAACAATATATGATCTTTCTAAAAATAAACGATCATTTTTTCCAAATGTTAAAATTGCTGGATGATATTTAATTAGAGTTTGTTTTAATTTATTATAAAATTTATAGTAAGAAATTGCATCCTTAACAACAGAACCATCAATATGAAGAAAATCTCTTGTTCTTCTATTTATTCGATGAATTTTAGTAGGTCTAATATGATAATTATACTTCTCAACGATATCTCCTTTTTTATCAACAATAAAAAATCCTGCTTGAATTATTTCAGGAACAAAATCTGGATTAGGATTAAATCCCGGCATTGTCATTTCAATATCCAAAAATAGCTTGTGGTCTAGAGAATCAAAAAAATCAATTAAACTTTTATTTAGATTTTTCTTATCATATAAATATTTAACCCCATATTTAGTAGGAATAAAAATTTCACTAACATAAATGACAAGGTGAGAATACGAATTACTTCTAGCTTCATTTGAATCTTCTGCAACTAACTTAATAAAATTTCCTTTATAAAGATATTTTTTAAATCTTTTCATTAAATTATTTTGAAAATAGAAAAATTTAAGTTTATGATTTTTTATAATCGCAATAGTTTTTCTTTTAATATCAACACTATAAATAGCACCTTTAATTTCCACTTTAATCACCCACGTTCTCAAAAAAATAAAGGCTATTACTAGTCTTTATTTAACTTTACTTTTTAGTGTCATAATTTCAAGATTTAAGCTCAATAATCTTGAAAAATAAACGAATAATGCAATTTCATCTGGTTGCCATATACGCTTGCGATCATGATCAATAAAAATGATATAACCAAATTCATTTTCATTAGAGCATAGTAATAATAAATTAAATGCTTTTATTTTCTTTTTTTCACATATATCATATAATCCCTGATATTGATCCTTAAGTTCGTAATAATTATTAACAACCTTTATTCTTTGAGAATTAACCTCTTGATGAGTTTCATCTAAGATTTCATAACTAATATCAATTTCTCCTTTTGTAGTATATGTAATAGCTTTCTTATCTTTAAAAACCAAATTAACATTAGTTAATCCCACAAAATCACAAAGGAGTTTAAACGAACTAATAATCGATGATTCAAAATTAACTGAAGAATCAAATGAATCAAAAAGCTTATTCATCATTTCATATAATATCATTTGATGATTAGTATGTGTATCTATCTTATAATGAAGGGCCCGATTATAAATAATAAAGCAATTTCTTCCCTTTTGTTTACCTCTATAAAGTGCCTTATCTGCACTCATAAACAAATCGTTATATGTAGTTCCATCATATGGAAAACTAACAGAACCGACTGTCGCAGTTATATAAATTTTGTTGTCCAATACAACGAATTCTTTTCTAAAACATATATTTAAAAGTTTTCTTATTTTAAGCCATACATCATCATATGAATATTGGCCATTAAGAATAATAAGAAATTCGTCTCCACCATATCTTCCAACAAAACCAGAATCACCAATATATTCAATAAGCCTACCACCCACAATTGATAAAACCTCGTCTCCCATTAAATGACCATAACGATCATTAATTTGCTTAAAATTATCAACATCAAGCATTAACATTGTAAAAGGGGTCTTTTTTTCAATTAAATCCTTAACATAAGATATAATATATGGTCGACTTACAGCCTTTGTCAAATCATCTAATATGATATCAAGCGTTTTATCTTTAAAAATATCAACATTATAAAATGAATTTATCGTATACATCCTATCACATCCATAAATAATTCTTTAGTTTATTTTATCATAAATGTTAAACTATTTCAAATTATTATCATTTTTTTAGAAAACGCTTTATTTTACCATTATTCAACTACATAATCTAAATATTCTGAAGCCTTTTTAGTCAAGACTTCAAAACCTAGATATTTTAAAACATTATGGTAAAGTTCATTTTTGTCAGTACTTTTTTCTTTCAAATCATTAATTAAAAGCTTTAATTCACTTTTTTCAATTTGATATATAGTTCTTTTACTATTTTCTCTAAAATATTTCATTTCATAAGGACCAACCTCTGGCCAAATAATCGGATCAAAATCATTATTTTCAATAACAAAACCTAATTTTCCAATCATTTCCACAATTATTTTAAAAGCATTTTGACTGATTTTTTTTACACCTAATGTTTCTCTTATTTTTTTATTGAACAAGCTTAAAGCAATTGGCGCTTCTGTTTGAACTAAACAATTAATGTTATATTCTAAAGTTTTTAAAGCCTCTGCGCTTCCTTTATATAAAGCCTCTAATGATGACATTTTAAGCTCATCACAAGTCAAATAATTTCTTTTTTCCATCTTATCACCCATTTTCAATCAATTATACTATATATATTATTTTTAATTATACCATATATATTATTTTTCTTAAAGAAAAAAAGCCAAGATAGCTTAGCTTAATTTCATTTTTCAAGTCTTTTATTTAATGCATTAGATATTTCTATCATTTTTTCTTTTGTTAATGCATATTTTTGCATACAAACTAAATTAATAATAAAACCAATTATTGGAAATAGAATTCCTCCAATTAAAAATACAATAAATAATCCTGTTGTATATTTAGTTGAAACATCAAGTGATTCATGTCCCATAGCAATCAAGAGCATAACGGATAAAATAGATGTGCCAATTGACGATACAAGCTTATCAACGAATGAAAAAAGTGTACCGATTAAGCCAGGAACATTCTTTTTATATTTATATGCCTCATAATCAGCACAATCAGCAATCATGGGGATTACTACTCCCTGAGTTAAAGTTATACCTGCCCGCATTAATATAAAGCTTAATGAAAAAATAATTCCTTTAAAACTAAAACCATTAATCATTTGACCTTTAGGATTTATAATCAACATAATAATTAAGAGTAAAATAGACGTAATAAGTGAAAAAAAGGAAGCAATTTGAAATGCTTTTTTTTGACCATTTGACGCAGCAATTTTAGTACTAAAAAAGATAATTAATATCGTCGCGATGCTTACACCAATTGACAAACTAGATGACAAAGTATAATTATTTAATATAACACTAAATAATAAGGTTGTAACTAAGGTATGCCCGGCAATTGTTTGAGCAAGCTTATTAGATGCAGCACAGGCTATTAATAATCTTAAAGGCTTATTATGCCTTAAAACTCCAAGAAAATCCGAAAATCTTATTTTTTCTTTATTTTTCAAAAAATACTTATCGTTATCTCTATCATTAATTCCTATAATGGCAAGAATAGTAAATAGCAAGGATAAAGGCATATATATTAACATCATCATATTAAAAACATTTTGATTAGATAGTCCGCCATACCTTTTAGCTAAAAGGGGCAAAATAACTCCAAATGATGTAAATAAAATTGTAGAATATATTGTGTCGAAAAAAGCCATTAATGGTCTTATTTTAGGATCATGTGTTAAAATTGTCTGTCCTGCTTTTGTTGTAGCTGTTTGACAAGTATAACCCAAAACATAAATTGCATACACTACAATAAAAGCTAAATATGCTAATACTTTTATAGAAATTTTATTTATAAGTGTATAAAGAATTATTACGGATATAAGCATTATAAACTGGCCTACTAACATAAATGGTCGGTATTTTCCCCATTTTGTTTCAGTTTTATCAATTAACGTTCCAATAAATGGGTCAGTTATTCCATCTAAAATACGCATTGCTGTAATAATATTCAATAAGATTGACATAATCATTCCTGCGTTACCAAAAGTATAATATGAGGCAATATTTAAAAGAATCATATAGCAATTTGTCGCGGCATTATTAAAAGCAAAAAGAGCTATATTAAGTTTACTTTTTAATTCATTGTGCATAAAAAAATCACTCCATTAGATTTACAATTATAGTATTTCCAATTTTGTGATTTCATACTTATATTATTTAAAATATATTTTAAAGGTAGTTCCTAGACCAAGCCTTGAATCAAGATCTAGCTTATAATTATTGTTTAGGCAAATATGCTTTACAATTGCAAGACCTAAACCAGTTCCACCCGTTTTTTTACTTCTTGCCTTATCAACCCGATAGAATCTTTCAAAAATACGCGATTTATCTTCATCCTTAATACCAATACCAGTATCTTTAACTATTAAAATGCCATCTTTATAGCTAACAAAAATTGTACCATTTTCTTTATTATATTTAATAGCATTATCAATTAAATTTCTTACAACCTCATTAAATTCTGTTCTACTTGCAAATAAAGTATTGTCATCTAAATCAGTACTAATTTTTATATTATTCTTTTTAGCTTCAATGCTAAGTGTTATAACTACATCTTCAATAATTGCTTTAGGATTAATATTTTCCTTTAATGATGTTTGACGAGCCTCTATAGTTGCTAAAGAAAGCATATCTGACAAAATATCATTCATTCTTATAGCTTCCTTTAAACTCTTATTTGCACTATCTAAAATTTGTTCTTTAGTATCAAGAATACCTTCTGTAATCATTTGTTGATAACCAATTATACAGGTAAGGGGACTTTTTAATTCATGAGAAGCATTTTGGAAAAATTCTTTTTTATTATTTTCAAGGTTCATTAAAGAGGTCACATCATCAATGGTCATTATAACTCCACTAATCCACTCTGTATCAATATAACTAAACCTTATATTTAAATATGTTCCATTTTCATTAACTTCGATAAAATCATTTTTCTTTGCATTTAAACATACATCTATTTTATTTTGAAGTTCAATATTATTACTTAAATATCTAAAGTTTTTGTTTTTATAATCAGTTAATTGAATCCTTAAAAGTTTAGGTGCTTGATTATTGATAATATTAATTTGGCCCTTTTTATTAATCACAACAATTCCTTGTGAAACTGAATTTATTAAAGTATGCAGGCATTCTTCTTTATATTTAGAATCAGTAATTATATTTTCAAATTTTTTAGATAATAACGTTAAAACTGATACCATATCATCAACATCAACATTAGAGATTGTATCACTACCGGCAATATTAGATAATTCATTTAAATTTTGATTTATTTTTTTAAATGTTAAATCATTGTTTTTAACAATAACAATTGTTGATAAAAGAAAAATAATAATTACAACAATTGTTGAAATTAAAATATAATTTGATACAAAGCTATCAACCTTACTAGTAGGAAGTGCAACTCTTATATAATATGAATCAGTCTTAGCTGCTAAGTATGCCATTTTATGACCAACTGATTTTGAAAATCTTTCATACACAACCCCAGGATTTTTAATCTCATCGCGATCTAAATGATTTTCAAGCTCTTTCATTTGTGTATCATATAATACATTACCATTTAAATCAATTATAGTTAATCTTATTTCAAAGTTAGAATCAGAAATCATATTATAGGCAGCCAGAGGCCCATCAGATTGGACAATATTCGTAATCAAAGTTAAATAATTATTTAGTTTTTCTTTAGTATTCTTTTGTCCTATATTAACAATTGATATAGATGAAATAAGAAGTACAATTACTAAGGCAATAAACATTACAATTGAATTTAAAATAATAAGTCTTTTTTTCATAGTTCTAATCTATACCCCACACCATAAACTGTTTTAATAAGATTCCCCTTATCTTTTAATTTTTTTCGTAATGACTTAATATGCATATCTAGTGTACGTGATTCAATAATAGCATCAGTTGACCATATGCAGGCAAAAATTTCCTCACGAGTAACAATATTTCCTTTAGCCTTAAATAATAAATTTAAAATTTCAAACTCTTTTCCCGAAAGTTCTACTGCCTCACCATCTACTAAGCAAGCCCTTTTTTGAATATTAAGCTCTAAGCCTTTAAAATCTAAGATGTTATTTTTAGAAATTCTTCTTGCTTGAACTGCAACTCTACTCATTAATTCTAAAAGATCAAATGGCTTTTCAATATAATCGTCTGCTCCCATATCGAGAGCATCAACCTTATCAATAAGCATATTTTTAGCAGAAACCATAATTATTCTAACATCATCATAAATATGATTAAATCTAAGCTCTTTTAAAATATCTATACCTGATATATCAGGCAACATAATATCTAAAAGAATTATATCTGGTATATTTTTCATAGCTTCTTTTAAGCCTTTACCATCATAAAATGTAAAAACCTCGTAGCCTTGATGGGTTAATGTTTTATTAATTATGGCCGCAATATCTTTATCGTCCTCAACTGAATATATTTTTACACTCATACTGTTGCCTCCTAAATGCTAATATTATTTTACCGCAAAACAAAATATTAGGCAATTACCTATAATATAACAGCATCTTTATGATAACCATTTACAATATAGATCAACCATTCACAAACATTCACACTATGATCCGCAATTCTTTCTAAATATTTAACAACAATCGCTGTATATATTTCAACGCAAATGGTACCTTTTTTTGAATTAACATTTGCAAGGTCATCAATAATTTTTTCATAACGTCTATCGACATCATCATCACGATTTATAACTCTTTGAGCAAGTTCGATATTATTTTCCTTATATGATTTAATAGCATCCTCATACATACCAATTACAATATCAGAAAGTTCTAATACTTCACTATTATAATCACCTTTTTTTTCGTTTAATTTTTTTGAAAATGTCACAATATCCTCAGCATGATCTCCAATTCGTTCAATATCCTCGACAAGCTTTAAAATACCCGTTACTTCCTTAAGATCTCTTGCATATGGACGTTCATGAAGTAAAATTTTAACACATTCTGATTCAATTTTACGCTCAAATTGATCAATCTCATCATCATTAACCTCACATACACTCTGATTAAAATAATAATCTAAAGCTTTTTTTAAATTTTCTAAAACCTGACTACTCATTTGAAGCAAGGCTTCATTTAAGTCTTCTAATTCAGCATCTATTTTCATTTTATCCAAACCTTCCTGTAATATAATCTTCTGTCTTCTTTTCTTTAGGATTAGTAAATAATGTTGTTGTATCAGCATATTCTATAACCTCTCCCATTAAAAAGAAGGCAGTATAATCTGATATACGTGTTGCTTGCTGCATATTATGAGTTACAATAATGATGGTAAAATCCTTTTTTAAAGAATCAATTAACTCTTCAATTTTAAGAGTTGCAATAGGGTCAAGCGCACTTGTTGGTTCATCCATTAAAATAATCTCAGGTGACATTGCAATTGCTCTTGCAATACAAAGACGCTGCTGCTGGCCACCCGAAAGTCCTAAAGCACTATCATTTAATCTATCCTTAACCTCCTCATATAATGAGGCTTTTTTTAAAGAATCAATAACAATTTCTTTAAGCTTATCTTTCGCTTTTAAACCACTGCATCTTGGTCCATAGGCAACATTATCAAATATTGACATTGGAAAAGGATTCGGATTTTGAAATACCATTCCTACTTTTGTTCTTAGCATAACAGGATTAATGTCGTTAATATTCTCGTTTCTATATTTTATTTGGCCTTCAATTTTACAACCTTCAATTAAATCATTCATTCGATTTAAACATCTAAGTAGCGTTGATTTTCCACATCCAGATGGTCCAATAAAAGCGGTAACCTTGTTCTTGTATAAATTTAGATTAACCTTCTTTAAAACCTGCTTAGGTCCATAATATAAATCTACATCTTTTATTTCAAATATTTCTTCCATTATATTCCTCTTTTCTTATTTAGCTTTAAAGATATCAATTTAACACTAATTGACATAATAAAGACAACAAGTAAAATTATTATTGATATTGAACATGCTGTATTATAATTAGGATTTTCCCCCTGGCAAATACTCCAAATATGAACAGATAAGGTTGTAGCACCCTTTAAAAGAGAAATATCATCGGTTATAGCAGTTCCCATTACAAAAATAAGCGCCGCTGATTCTCCTATAATTCTACCTATACTTAATAATACGGCTGTTAAAATGCCTGGCAATGCATTAGGTAAAATAACCTTAAACACAGCTTGAGTTTTAGAAGCACCAAGAGCAAGACTTGACATAAGATAATGCTTAGGAACAACTCTAATAGCCTCTTCAGTTGTTTTTATAATTGTTGGGAGCAAAACAATTGCCATTGTTAGGGCACCTGCAATAATACTATAGCCTGATGCGCCAAAGCAAGATACAAAGGGAATAAAAATAACTGCACCTACAAAGCCAAATATTATAGAAGGGATTCCTGAAATCATATCAATCATTTGTGATATTATATTTTTAACCCTTCCTTCTTTGGCATAAAGTTCCAAATAAATAGCAGCTCCAATTCCTAGTGGAAGTGCAACTACTAATGTCAATATAATTAATATTACGGTTGTAAGAATTGAACCTCTTATTCCTCCACCATTTACTGATACTTGAATCATCATAATAGATTGGGACTTATCAAGTGCCTTAGCATACGCTTCTGCACCATCCTTAGCGCCACTAACGATAATATCCCCACCTTCATCTATACCCATTAATGTATCAACATACGATGAAATAGCTATATCAAGTTGTTCTCCTGATGATTTATCTAATGCCTCACTAAAAGGAGAATTCTTGTCAATATATCTTAGATATATGCAACTACTTCCATCAGTCGATTTACCATCTTGTAAGGAAACTCCGTATTTTTTGGAAAAATAAGTATCATCTAAATTAGGATTTTCAAATATACTTGAAGAAGATGACATGGTTGCCTGAACCATAGTTGGTTCATAATCCGATGTAATAAGTTTAAAGCTTAAATTAGGAATACCATTAATTAAGATATATAAAATAATTCCAAATAAGCATAAAAGACAAATAATAGCTGACCCATAGCTTGCAATATACCTTAATGTATCTTCTACTTTTCTTCTTGTGTTCACTATTTAATCATCTTCTTTCTTAACTTATTTAATCCTAAATTAACTCCTAAAATTAGAACAATTAATACGATTCCAACTGTAAATCTAATATCATAATCCACACCAGTTGTTTCATGAAGACCAAGCATCATTGTTGAGGTTAAGGTTCTAGTTATACCAAATAAATTAAATACAGGACCTTCAGCTGCATTGCCACAAACCATTGAAACAGCAGTTGCCTCACCAAGAGCTCGACCAATTCCTAATATCATTGCACTAAAAATTCCTGATTTAGCTCCTCCAATAACAATCTTAAAATCAGTTTGAGCTTTAGTAGCCCCTAAAGCTAGTGAAGCATTAATTTGATCTTGTTTTATCGCTCTCATTGAAGTAATACTTAACATCGTAATTGTAGGAATCATCATCATTATTAAAACAATAATTGTAGAAAGGGTTGATGACCCTCCTGCTGTTTGACATCCAAAAGCACCTGCAAAATCGCGAACCATTGGGCAGATAAAGCCTTGTCCAAACAATCCAAAAACAATTGAAGGAATGGAGGCTAAAAGTTCTATTACCATTTCAAAAGATTTACCAAGTTTTTTTGGAGCTATTCTTACAATAAAAAGAGCAGTTAAAACAGAAATAACAAAGGCAAAGACAGAAGCTATAAAAACAATATAAATTGTATTAATTAGCATTCCTAAAATTCCATAATTATAATTTGTCCAAACAGTTCCTAAAATAAATTTACCAAGTGAGGCTGTATATATTTGTCCATCATGTGGGTATTTTAAAATAAAGGGCCTGATTCCTTTAAGAAAAATAAAGAAAACAATAAAAACAATTACTGATGCACATATTATCGCAATTGATAAAAAAAACTTAGAAACAATTCCATCAATTTTAAGTTTTTTTGAAGCATCATTCATAAAATCACCTTCCTAATTAAAAAAAAGGGCACAGCCCTAATTCTTATTTTTGACATAAGGCTTTAAATGTTTCATTTGCGTCCCTTATTTCAGACCAAGACTTAGCATCATTAACATTCTTTGTTAGGATACCATCCTTAGATTTAATAATTGCAAGACCTTCTTTAGAATCCATATAAGCAAGGAAGCATTGAATCATATTCCATTCATCAGCTGTACAATCTGATTCTGCTCTTGATATATAATTAAAATTTCTTTGAAGCTTATATGTGCCATCAACAACACCCGCTTCAGTTGGAGCTACCCCTTCATAGCTTAGACCCTTAAGACCTGAATCAGATAATGATGCGAGTGATATATAACCAATACCATTATTATCAGCTTTTATCTTAGCAATCATATCACCATTTGATGAAACTATTGTCGCACCAGGAATTTTAGTATCATTTGAAACAGCGTCTTTATAGCCAATTGTTGTGAAAAAGCCATCACGAGTTCCTGAAGTAGTATCACGAGAATATCTAGTTACATTAGTATTAAGTTGACTACCATATGTTTGCCAGGTTGTTGTTTCATTTGCATAGATATTTTTTAATTGTTCTTTAGTTAAATTTGAAATACTATTGGTATTATTTACAACCGCAACGATACCATCCTTACAAATAAGACCTGATGTTCCTGCTGATGCTTGCTCCGTATCAGCTTTAAGCTCTCTTGACAAAAAGCCAATATCTAGCTTGTTCGCACCTGCCTTTTCTCCACCTTGAGTTCTTTTGTAGGCATCACCTGATCCTGTATGATTGTGAACTGCCTCAAAACGAGGACATTCAGTTGCAAAAGATTCAGTTAAAGCCTTTGCTATTTTTTCAACAGACGTTGAACCACCAAAATTAATTGTAATTTTAGAAGTATTAGTTGATCCTTCATTTTTATCCTTACATGCTGCTAAAGATGCTATTGCACCAACACTTAAACCTACTGCTAATAATGTTTTAATTCCTTTTTTCATTTTTTATTAACTCCTTTGTTTTTGTACAACCATATTATAGATAAGAATAAATTATCAAACTACCATCTAAATGTAAAAGAATGTAAAGAAAATGTAAAAAAGCATAGGATTTAATCCTATGCCATATTAAATAAAGAACATACTAAAATACCAAGACCCGCTGAGATAAGAATAAAAGCGATGGAATTCATACTATGCTTAAATATAAACTTATAAATAAAACTAATTAAATAAAGGGAAATAATGATAATTAACGCCTCAAAGCTAAATTTAAAAGCCTTAATACTTTGATATCCTAATGCTTTAAATAATAAAATACATCCTGAAGATAATATAAGTGCAATTATAACAGGCTTTAATCCTTTTAAAAATCTTGCGACATATTTATTCTCCATAAAATGATTTAAAATAGATGAAATTAACACAATGATAAAAAAGGGAGCTATTATAACACCTAATGTAGCAACTACAGCCCCTAAAAATCCTTTTTGAGATGCACCAACAAATGTTGCAAAATTAACGGCAATTGGACCAGGAGTTGATTCACAAACACCTATAAAATCATAGAACAGGTCTTCACTTAGCCAACCATATTTTAAAACGGCTTCTTTAATAAGAGGAATCATAGCATAACCGCCGCCAAAAGTAAAAAGACCTATTTTAAAGAATTCAAAAAATAATCGAAACCAAATCATAAATCCTTCCTTCTTTCTATAAGTGAATAAATAACAATTCCAAGTATTCCTCCTATAATTATAAAATAAATGGAAGAAAAATTAATATTAAACAATTCAAATAAAATCATCAAAACAAAAACAACAATAAAACAAGAAATCGAAAAAATGTTTTTAGTTGTAGATTTAAGCATATTAATTGCAGCTTTAATTATTAAAATTGCAACAGCACATTTTATTCCAACAAAAGCATATTTTACATATTTTAAAGCCATAAATTGTTTAAAAAATAAAGAAATGATAAAAATTACTACCAAAGAAGGAATTACTACTCCCAATGTTGCAAAAATACTCCCCAAAATTTTATTCTTTTTATATCCTATATAGGTTGCAAGATTAATCGCAATCGGACCAGGAGTTGATTCAGCAACCGCAATTACATCTAAAAGCTCATCATCGGATATCCAATGATATTTCGTAATCACTATGTCCTTGAGCTGCGGTATCATTGCATAGCCACCTCCAAAAGTAAATAATCCTAATTTAAAAAATTCCCAAAACAATAAAAATAAATTCTTCATATAATACCACCGCTTAGTTTCTTACATTTATATTATATTTTTTTAATAGCAAAACAAAAGTATTTAAATTATTTTTTTAAATACTTTTTAATATCAATTTATAAATTCAAATTTTTTAATCATAAAAATCAATAAATTATTAATTAAGCTTCACGAATCTTAGCTTCTATTTCATTACAAATATCTTCATGATTTTTAAGATAATCCTTAACCTTCTCGCGACCTTGGCCAATTTTTTCGCCATTATAACTAAACCATGAGCCTGATTTTTCAATGAGTCCCATTTCAGTTGCAAGATCAACAATTTCCCCTAAATGTGATATACCTTGACCATAAATAATTTCAACCTCACAGGTTCTAAAAGGAGGAGCAACCTTATTTTTTACAACCTTAATTGTCGTACGATTACCTATTGCAGATGTACCATCCTTTATTTGTTCGCCTCGACGAATTTCAAGTCTCACTGATGAATAAAATTTTAAAGCTCTACCACCAGTTGTAGTTTCGGGGTTACCAAACATTACACCGACTTTTTCACGAATTTGGTTAATAAAAATCGCAACACACTTTGTTTTAGAAATAATTCCAGAAAGCTTACGCATTGCCTGTGACATTAATCTTGCATGTAAACCAACATGCGAATCACCCATATCACCATTTAATTCTGCTTCTGGTACTAATGCTGCAACAGAGTCAACAACAAGCACATCAATTGAACCAGACTTTATTAAGGCTTCCGCTATTTCAAGAGCTTGTTCACCATTATCAGGTTGTGATAATACTAAGTTTTCAATATCAACGCCAAGAGCGTGAGCATATGTTGGATCAAGAGCATGCTCCGCATCAATAAATGCAGCAAAACCACCATTTTTTTGTGCGTTTGCAATTGCATGAAGTGCAAACGTTGTTTTACCTGATGACTCAGGCCCATATATTTCAATAATACGCCCCTTAGGATAGCCACCAACACCTAAGGCTTTATCTAAAGATATGGAACCAGATGAAATAACTTCAATCTTTTCTGGTTCTGCACCTAATTTCATTACAGAGCCCTTTCCATATTCCTTTTCAATTAATTTTAAAGCTTGATTTAAAGCTTCTTCTCTTTCGTTCATTAATTTACCTCCATTTAACCACTATGAGGCTTACATTGATTCAAATAACAAGTGACGACTATTATACATATAGATAGCACCAGAATAAACTGTAAGAAAAATTGAAACATACATTAGAATAACTCCAATGAAATCAACAATCTTCCAAAGTCCACCAAAGAATAGCACAAAAATTGCAATCATTGTAACAAAGGTTTTAACCTTTCCAGCCCAACCTGCTGCAATAACCTCGCCTCTTTGAGCAGCAACTAATCTTATACCTGAAATAGTAAGCTCACGAATCAATATAATTGCAAGTCCCCACATTGGTACAAGTCTAAAATCAATTCCAACAGTTACAATCTTTCCTTGATTCATCAAAATCATTAAGCTGATTAAAACAAGCATTTTATCAGCCAATGGATCTGCAAATTTTCCAAATGTTGTAACTAAATTTCTTTTTCTTGCAATCTTTCCATCCAAAAAATCAGTAAAAGCTGCCAGAACAAAAATAATAATATTAATAAAATTTGCAATAGACATAAAGCCATAACCTGTCGCAAACATTGCAGTATCTCTTAAATAAGGAATACATTCTACTACAATCATTGCAGGAACCGCAGCTATTCGGCCAATTGTCAATTTATTAGGTAAAGTCATAAGATAACCTCCAAGTATTAATCACTCACATACATGTAATAATGATATCATATTTTTTCATCTAATTAAAGATATAAGAATAATATAATTGCTATTTATCTTATTTTTTTATAATGTCGAGTCAGTTTTAAAACTGTATAATCAGGATTTGAATTATCAATTGTTAGCTTATCAATTAAAAGACCTACCATGCTTAGATCTGATTGCCCATCAGATTCTCCCATAAGTTCCCATCCATATTCTTCCATTTCAAGTTCTCTTTCTTTATTAATATACTTGTCCATACTTTTTATTATATCATCACTAAGTTTTGTGCATTTAAAGGTAATAAATACCTCATCTTGTTCTCTTTTAATATTAATTGACACTTCATCATGATCATTTTTTAGTAAATATAATAAAATTTCATCGACAATTTTAGCATCTTTTTTTATTTCATGAAAACTCATATAGATTAATCCTCCTTTTTAAACGCTTCAATTATAGCAATTAAAATACACGCTACAAAACCTGCACAAAAGCCATTGTTATATAAATCATATCCGCCTTGAAATGACCGACATAATGGTAAAATAGCAATATGTAGCATCCCCGCAATTATACCAGCAACTATTCCATATCTTCCAGCAATAGGAGCTACACCGGCTGAAAACAAAATACCAATGATGATTGAGGTTGATGTAATATTCGTTTTTGTAATTAAGCACATTAAAATAGCACCAAGCATTACAAATGAGGTATTTTTTAGATGAAGTCCTGCGCCCGCAAAACCACTAACTGCTAGAATAGTTCCAAATATAGCGCCATTAAGCTCAATTTTAAATATTAAACAAATTAAAATTTCAAACGTTAATAATGACGCTTGGTTTATCATTACAATTGAAACCCCATAATCTCTTATATAATCACTTACAAGTCGTCCTGATCTTTTATATAAATCAGGAATCATTTTAAATGATTTAGGATTTAAGATAATTCCTGCAATTAATAAAACTAAAGCCAAAATTGCAACAAATAAATATAAAAACAAATTATGATTGTTACTTAAAATAGAAATTTCTGATGCTCGTAAATTAAATGCCCGTAAAACGCCATTAAAAGCTAAAGAAATGATACCAAGGGAAAACCCAACATTAAATAAATTATATCCTTGATGAAATTTAATTGTATGACTTGAAATAGCAGGTACCATTAGCCCTGCAACAATACCTGCTCCTATACCTAAAGGAATAGAAATGTAGTAAGCAAGATCAAAGCCAAAAATCAAATAACTTACAAGTGGAGATATACCACTTGAAAACAATAGTGAAATCACCAAATTCTTAACTGGAATTTTATTTAGAAAAGCATATAAATAAATACCAATATATATAGGCAATGAATTTAATATATTTTTTCCAAAAAAAGAAAAACCTAATATCATATACAATGCTGCATATATTAAACCTGACATTCTTAAATTCAAAAGTCTTAAAATCACTAAATTTAAAATAAGAATAGATGCGGCATTAACTAGTGCTCCTCCTAAAGTTCCAATTGCAATATAATCGGTTGTAAGAATACTACTTGATAGTAAAATATTTTTATACCCAACAAAAATTTCTTTAGGAGTATTAAAAATAAAGGCTAAGATAATCATTATCAAAGCTAATATTGGTAAATAAAAGCTTTTTTTTAAATATTCAATAAATCGCATAAAATACCTCTTAAATTTTACTGGTATTATAGCATTTTGTTATAATATTTTCAATTTATATTCCTAAAAGAAAGCTAATAATCTTATTTATAATAATAAAAACATATTCAAAAGTAGTTTCAACTAAAATTGATAAATAATGGCCAGCTTTTGTAATCAAATTAGATGTTCCATCTACATAAATAGGCTCCTCATATTCGATAACATTACCATTTACATCGGTTGTTTGGTCATTTTTTTTATTAAAACTTAACACCAAAATTAAAAGTAAAAAAACTATTACAATAATAACATGTCCTTTTTTCAAGATATCACCAACTTTATTTTAACTTAATTAATTGTCATATTAACCAAAAAATTGTTAATTAATAATAATTTAAATTATGAAATGCTTTATTTAATCCTCTAGAGATAATATTTGCTAAATCATCTATATTCATATCAATTTCCTTAGGGGTTACCATAAATTGAATCATATCATCCTCAGTGGCAAATGGCATTACCTCATCTAAATTTAAATCTATATTTTTAAATGCATCCTCAAATAATGCTTTTATATCAACAACTGTAGGAACACCTATTGCAAGCATTGGGCAGCCTAAGGTCTTTTGACTAAATTTCTTTCTAAAATTACCAATTCCGGCTCCAGGACTAATTGATGCATTATTAATTTGTATAGTATGATTTAACCTTTTAAGACTAATTGAAGCTAATGCATCAATTACAATTACAAGCTTAGGATGAAGCTTAGAGGTAATACTTTTAATCAAATCAACTGTTTCAAGACCCGTTTGACTCATAACTCCTGGAGCTAAGGCCATTACATTTTGCATATGACCATGTTCATGATTCATTTTAAATAAATGAGATGTTACATCAATCATCTGGACAACCTTAGGTCCTAAAGAATCAGGTGTAACACAAGCATTTCCTAAGCCCACAACAAAAATCAAATCATCTTTTTTTATTTCATATAAATTTAAATATTCTTTTATAACATTTGAAAATGCCATAATTAAATCATCATACTTCTTTTTATCAAGATCAACAATTGCGTCTGAAAAAAGGGTATAATAAATACCTTCATCTCTTTTAATTTTTTTAGCATTCTCCGAATCTAACACTATTTTCGATAAATCAACCGTTTCATATTTTGTTTTTTTAACAAGGCCATTATCAAGACCAAAATCCTCACAAATTAAATCTGCTTTTTTCATTTCATCATCCTTATAACTTTATTATTATCTTGTTTTAATTTTTTTATAATCAAAATTTTAAGTTGTAATATTTTTTCATATTATGCTATGATTTTTTAAATAATAGTTGCATTTGATTTAATCTTTTGATATAATTATAGAGCATATAAACGCGCGGAGGTGAATTTTATGGCAAATATTAAGCAACAAATCAAACGTGTTAAGACAAATGAAAAGGCTAAGTTAGCTAACGCTTCTTTCAAGTCTAGTATGAAAACTGCAATTAAGGCCGTATTAACAGCTGAGAATAAGGAAAATGCAACTGCTGCTTTAGCTCTAGCTTACAAGAAACTAGATAAGGCTCAAGCAAAGGGAATCGTTCATAAGAACTTCGTTGCAAGACATAAAGCTCAATTAGCTGCTCATGTAAATAGCCTATAAGAGATAAAAAAACACCAAAAGGTGTTTTTTTTATTTATCTATTTAAGTAAAAACAATTCAAGAGCTATACTCTTATCAAGCTGCCCACTTTTTATTCTATAATCAATATCTAATAGACTGTTAATATTACGTTTAATTCGTTCAAGACTTATGGTTTGACAAGCCTTAACCATATAATAAGCACGACCTGGCTTTACATCAAAAATCTGTGCAATATCATTTTTACTATATCCTTTTGCAAGCAAACTTTTAGTTTGATACATTTCGTTAAATTTATTAATCAGTAAAGCAATAATTTTAGATTCATCTTCATTTAAAACCATAAGATCATTATATATTTCAATAGCTCTCCTTCTATCTGATTCAACAACTGCATTAACCAAATCAAAAATATTATCCTCTAAATCCTTACTTACAAGCTCTTTAACATCAATAAGTTTTAAATTATGATCAGATGCCTTATAAAGCATTAACTTAGCAAGTTCCATTTCTATGCGATCACTATTTTTCTCACAACGAGCTAAAAGCTCATTAATAGCCTCTTCCTCGTATTTATATCCTTCTCTTTTTAAAATTTCAATGACATTTGTTTTTAAATCTTTCGACTCTTCTTTATCTGAATTAATAAGCGTACAAGTTTTTTCAAGAAGTTGCTTTAAGGATTGATCCATATCCTTAAATGTATTAATTAAAATAATGAAGGTTGTTGTATCAATTGGATTAAGAAGATACTTTTTAAAGGCCTCAATAATTTTAGAATCATAAGCATCAGGTTTATATAAAAATTTAGGGAATTTACATACAACAATTTTATGAGATGTTAAAAAAGGAATTGTATTAAGTGATTCTACAAGCATTGCTAATGATTCTTCATCTAAATCATGAACGTCAACATCATATTCATAATCACATTTTTTTATTAATTCATTTAAAACATCATTGTTTTTTATATTTGAAGCTCCACAAATAACATAATTTTTATCCATAATATCACATCCAATAATTTTATTAAAAAAAAGAGGCCTTACTTGGCCTCATCCGTTTTTTTCTTGGAATGGCTTAACGTCAACCATCATGTTTGGCTCCTCACAAGTATCCAAGTCTACTTGTAACTCCACCATCTCTTTCTATCTTTATTTTATGCGATGTAAGCGCTTTTGTCAAGTGTTTTATTATAATTTAGTAACATCATCTGTAGGAACATTAACTGTTAATCCTACAAGATTAGCATGAAGCATTGCTTCTAAAAGACGTTTAGGATCATCAACAAGTACGTCTCGTCCCTCACAGCCTTCCGTATAAACGATTGGAATGGGAATATTTATGCCATATCCCTTAGCTTTTTCAAGTAGCCTTTGTTTTCTTTGGTCTGATTCACATAAAATAGGAGTTTTAGTTTTACAAGATAGTTCTAATATTTGTTTAGTTTTTCCTGAACCACAATCACCGTAAATTAATTTCATTTTCTTTTCCACCTCATCTAAATTATAACTTAAAAAGAGATATTTTAAAAGAGATATTTTATCATTGTTGCAAGATATCATATGAAAAATCTTTTTGTTTACCTACAAAGGCCTCAAGATGTGTTTTCGTATCACAAATATTATAGGTTTGAATTATAAAAGTTATTTCATCACCAGGTTTAATAATTTTGTCACCAAAATTATCCATTTTAGCATAATCCTTATCACTTCTTCTTATCTGTGTTAAAATAACATTTGCATTAAACAATAAATCACGCGTTTGCTTGCCAACCGCAAATGACTTTTCTGATACAATTACCGATGTTTGAATAACCATAAAATCCTTCTTAGCATAATCATTATGAAGTTTTCTTTCAAGAACAATATCATATAAGTGAGAAATGTTAAGTAATCTTCCTATAAAATAAGAAACAATAATAACAATCGCAAAAGCTAAAATATGGTCAATTCCACTTAGGGCCTCACACGCAAAAACTAGAGCTGATAAAGGACACCCAATTGCCGTTCCCATAAAAGCCGACATACCAAGACAAATAAACAATACTAAGGAATCATCTAACTTAAAAATTTTAACAAATAAAGCTCCTGCTAAAGCTCCAATCGTAAGAATAGGAATATACATTCCACCTGTTACACCTGATTGAGAAATATAGACAAGCATTATAATTTTTAAAATAAAGGTTAATAAAATAATTATTATGCTATATTTATTTTCAAATAATCCGTCGATTAAAGCATGACCTCCATTAAGAATTGTAGGCAAAAATAATCCAACAATAATAACACATAAATAGGCAACAAATATTTTTTGCCAAGTCTTAACCTTCTTCATTTTAGTATCTAATAATCTTTCAACATATTTTACAAGATGATTAAAGCTCCATGCTAAAATACCGATTATGATACTAAAAGGAATAAATATCAAATAATGATATATTTCTAAATCATTATAGCTTATAAGGTTAAACATTTTATAACTTACGCCAAAAAAATTTGATAGTAATTTTGCGACAATTGACCCCGCAATTACAGCTTGAAAGCTTACTAAAATTATCATAGGTGAAAAGCGTCTATGAATTTCCTCAAGAGCAAAAATAACTCCGGAAATAATTGTTCCAGTTGCAACAGCAAAGGCTGCAGCTGCACCAGATGTCATAATATAGCATTTATAAGCCTCATCGTAGGATGGACATATTTTACTAACCATTCTTGATAATGATGTACCAATCGCTACACTTGGTCCCTCACTTCCAAGTGGCATACCAATAATATACGATAAAAAACTAAATATAGCCGTAAAAATTCCACTTAAAAGAGGATTAAAATTAATTGAACCTCTTACAATTCCCTCACTTGTAGGAATTCCTCCACCTTTTACAATCGGGATTTTCTTAACAATTTTACCTTGCATAACTGAAACCATTAAGAGAATTATAATTGTTACAGGTATAAAATAAATATAATTATTTAAAAAATGATAAATTAAATTATTGAGCTTTAAAATATAATCGATTGCAAGCTTAAAGAAAAAAATTACAAAGCCAACAACAACTCCGGCTAAGAATGATAAAATAAAGCCCGGAAGTATTAAACCATAAAACTTACGTCTCATAACTAACTCCTTTCAATTATATGTTTTCCTATTATAGCACTTTATTAATCATTTGCAACAAATTATAATCTAAATTAACTTTAATTTTATAGCTACTCTTATATATTTTTATATATATTTGACCATCTAAGTCTGTTCGGTAGCATTTATGAGGCTTTAATTTATTAATTGTTTCTTCCTTAGGATGACCAAATTTATTATCATATCCAACACTTATAATAGCTTCTTTAAAATTTAAATTTTGATAAAATTCATCAGACAGGCTTGTTGAAGAACCATGATGTGGAACCTTTAAAATATCAAAACTTAGCTTTCCATTTGTAATCAAGTCCTTTTCTTCTTCTTTTTCCATATCACCTGTAAATAATATTTTAGTCTTATTTACATTCATCATAAATACAAGTGATATATTATTAATAGTACTTGACATATTAATTGGGCCCAAAAAATCAAAGGAAATACCTAAAGTACTGTATGAATCACCACCTAATGCTTTTATATGTTCTACCTTAAGCTTTGATATATCATCATTTGCCTTAGTATCATAATAAGAGGTTATAACAGTTTTAACATCATACCTTAAAATAATATCATTTGCCGTTTCATAATGATCATTATCTGAGTGAGTAATTATAAGCGTATCAATTTTTTTTACTCCTAAAGACTTTAAATTATCTAAATTATTATATGAATCAATTAAAATATTTCCTTCATTATGACTCTTCTTTAAAAGAATTGAATCTCCTTGACCAACATCTAACATAATTACTTGATCATAAATAATAATATAATCAAAGCCATCCATAAGTAATATTACAAGAAGCATTACCATTAATTTAAAGTAACTTACACCATGATTTTCAAAATATTTTAAAACTAAATAATAAATAAAATAATATAAAATAATCTCATAAGCTCTTAAATTTCTAATAGATATTTTTAATAACTCAATACTATTAAAAAAATAAACTATATCTTCAAAAAGAGTATAAACACTAGACATAAAAGGAGACAACACTGGTAAAATAATCATAATATATGTAATTGGTAGAATTAAAAAAGAAAATAATGCTAAAAAAATTGGTGAAATAATTAAAGTAATTAAATTAATTTCGTGATTTATTGTAATTACAAGTGGTATTGTAACTAAAAAAGCTATTAAAGCCATTAGATAACTTTTGGTCAATCCTTCTTTATTTTTTAATAAATCCTCACTCAAAATAATCATTAGCACCATTATATAACTAAGTCTTAAGCTCATTGAATACAAAGACATAGGATTTAAAATTACGATAATAATGAATGAAAAAGAACAAATATCAAGTTTTGACATTCCAAGCCGTTTATATAAATTCAATTTGGTTAAGGTATACATTAAGACAGCTCTTAAAACACCATAAGAAAAATTAGTTAAGATAACATAACTGAAAAGTAAAATAATTACAATATAATCTCTTTTATATGATAAAGGAAATATTTTTTTAAGAAGCTTGTCAAATATAAGTGCAATCATGCTAATATGAAATCCCGAAATACAAAACAAATAGGAAATTCCAATACTATTAATAGCCTCTTTATATTCGATATCAAAATCATTTATTCCCAAAATTAAGCTTTTAAAATATGTAAAGGCTTTTTCATCTAAATGACTTTGATAAAACTCAATTATTTTACCTTTAAATGAGAAAATACTTTTTCCTTCAACTTCTAGCTTTGATGCACTAAAGGATGAAAAAATACCATTTCCTTTAAGATACATACTAAAACTATCAAATCCTAATTTCTTAAATGATCCCTCAAGCTTAATTCTATCTCCTATTTGCGGAATAATATTTACACCAGAAATTACTCTTACCTTCCTTAATCCTTTCAAAACGACTATCGAACAATAATCATCATGCTTAGTTATACTAATAACAACCCCAGCAATTTCTTTTTTATCGGACACAACATTATAAAGACTTAAAAATAAAAGGGAAATTATTATATAAAGACTTAATATTATAATTTCTTTATTAATAAATTTAATTCGATATAAATAAATTAAGTATATTATTAAAACAATTGTATACCATAATGATATTAAAGATAATCCTATAAGAGCCACTAAAATAGCATAAAAGTGCCAAGTATTAGACAGTGATTTTATCTTTGTTAGCATCATATATTTTATCCGAAATTCCTGTAACATTTTTTAATTCTTCAATGCTTTTAAATAAATGCTCACTGCGATAATCAATAATTGCTTGTGCTTTTTCAGGACCTATCATATCAAGTTCACAAAGTTTATCCTTAGATGCCGTATTAATATTTATTTTATCACTCTTAGCTGTTTGACTTGGTAAAATGGTTAAATTAGCCGATTTAACCTCAATACTAATATTTTTACCATCCTTATATTCAAGAATATAGGTCGCACCATCTTGAAGATGTTCTTGAAGTTTACTATTTGATAAATTAGTATAATCCGTTGTACCGCATTTTTCAAGTAAATCCTTAATGGTTTGATCCTTATACATTACATAGCTTCCTTTTTTTAAAACTTCACCTTCAACATTTACGGTTATTGTACATTCATAAGGATTAGCGTCAGCATATATTATTTCATCATCCTTTCTTTTACTTTGAGGCATCAATACTAGCGTAATAATTATCGCAATAGGAATTAATGCCAATAAATATAACTTATATTTTTTTTGCATAAAAAATCACCTCATTATAATAAAGAGGCGATTTTTACGATTTTTTTGAATTTTTTCGGTTGATTTCACAAAGATTTCATCTTTTTTGGTTAAATTCTAACAATTTAGCAATTTCATCACTCGTTAAATAGCGAAATTGTCCTTCTGCTAAATTATCAATTACAAGATGACCAATTCTAATTCTTTGAAGGCTTATTACACGATATCCAAAGAATTTACACATTCTTCTTATTTGACGATTCATTCCTTCTTGCAAGGTAATTTTAAATTCGCAAGGTGAAACATATTCCATTTTGCAAGGCTTTGTTACCCTGTTTAAAATAGGAACGCCTCTTGACATTAAATCAAGAAAAATATTATTAATTGGATGATCAACATGTAAAAGGTATTCTTTTTCAATGTGATTATTTTGATCAAGAATTTGATTAAATATTTTACCATCATTAGTTAGAATTATAATTCCACAAGAGTCTTTATCAAGACGACCTACAGGAAATATTCTTTTATCAAAATTAACATAATCTCTTAAATTATTATCTACATTCCGGTCATTTGTACAGGTAATACCAACCGGCTTATTTAAAAGCAAATAAACATTTTCTTCTTTCTTTATCCCATATATTTTTCCATCAACACTAATAACATCATTAGGCTTTATTATATAGGAGAGCCATTTATCTGGAATACCATTGACCATTACGTTATGATCATGATTAAATGATTGTACCTCACTTTTACATAATCTAAATTGATCCTTTAGAAACTGATGAAGCCTCAAGCTTAAATTCCTCCCATATCTTCTTTTGATAATCATAATCAGTAATATATTTGTATGCTAGAAGAGCAAGCGATAAGCCACCATTTTTTATCGCAAGCCTACCTTCTTCTGTTACAGTAGCACTCGCAAGTTCTTTAGAATGACCATTAACCTCAGGAGGGGCAATTTTGATATTTCCCTGAATTGTTGGCACAATCTTTGATACCGCACCTATATCAGTAGAGCCGGACGGATTTTCATCAACATCCTTTATATCACTAAGTCCAACCGCTAAATAAGCTTCCTTAAGGCCTTCTGCTAAAGCATAATTTATTTTAGTATCATCATATGCTTCCTCATATTGTTCAAATTCAACTGTGCAATTATTCATTTTAGCAGCTGAAGAGGCAATTTCCTTAGCTCTCGTTGCTAAATAAGATGCATAACTTGAAGTCTCGGAACGGAAATAATATTCTAATGATGCAAATTCCGGAATAACATTTGCAGCACTACCTCCATCCTTTATAATACCATGAATAAAGCTTGGTTGTTTCATAAATTGTCTTAGCATATTAATTCCTTGATAGGTTGTAACAGCAGCATCAAGGGCTGAGGCACCATTATATGGTCTTGAAGCATGAGCACTTTTACCATAAAATTTAAATTTAACAGGAATAAGAGCTTGTGTTCTTCCCCCAAGCCCGTTTTTAGTTCCCGGATGAATCATTAAGGCTATATCAAGCATATCAAATGCATGATCCTTAGCCATTTGCACTTTTCCGCCAAAATTTTCTTCTGCTGGTGTACCATATACATAAATTGCCCCACCAATTTCATCAATTACTGATTTAAGTGCTACTGCGCCTGCTATAGACATTGTACAAATCAGGTTATGTCCACAGCCATGTCCAACAACAGGCAAGGCATCATATTCGCATAAAAACCCAATTTTTGGTCCTTTTTTCTTACTATCATATACTGCTAAATACCCTGTTTCCATAATATAGGGATAGGTTATATCAAAACCATAATCCTTTAGTGTATCCACAAGCATTTTAGAAGATTTATATTCTAAAGTGCCAATTTCTGGATTTTCATATAAGCTTTTAGTAATATCAAATAATCTTGGCAATTCTTTTTCTATTATTTTTGTAAATTTTTCTTTTATCATATTAATCCCTCTTTTCATATCTACATATAGACTTAAGATTGCAATCACTACATTTAGGATTTTTACTTAAGCATTTATAACGCCCCATAAAGAGTAAACCATAATGAACCTTAATCCAATCTTTTTCATCAAAACCAGCTTCAAGCTCATGTTCGGTTTTTAAAACATTATCTATACTTGAGCTAAGACCTAAACGATAGCTTACGCGATTAACATGCGTATCAACCGCAATAGCCGGTCTTTTATCAATCTCAGCTAAAAAAACATTAGCGGTTTTTCTGCCAACACCCGGAAGCTTAATAAGCTCATCAAAATCATGAGGAACCTTTCCTCCATAATCTTCAACAATCGCTTTTGATATTTTTATTAAATAGTGACTTTTATTTTTCATTAAACCGATTGGTCTTAAAATAGGTATTAGCTCATCCTCACTTGAAGAAGCAATATCAAATACGGTAGGATACTTTAAAAATAACGGCTTAGTAACTAAATTAACAGCTTTATCTGTTGTTTGAGCACTTAAAACAACAGCACATAAAAAACTAAAGTCATCAAAATATTCCAATTCACAATGAGGATTTGGAAACATCTTATAAATTAAATCTAAGATTTCCTTATTTTCCATTAGTTTTTAACCATTTGGGCAAATACACTAGAAATCATATCATTGCCCTTTGACTGCGAAGTTTTTTGACTGCTGTACAATTCCTTATTAACTGATGCCATTCTAAAGGCATTTTTAGTCTTTTTTACTACGTCAACAGCCTCAAGTATTTCTTCTTTAGTTTTACCATCAGAAAGCCAATCACTTATTTGCTCAAGTTCTTGCCGTGCTAATGCTCTTTTCAAATTTTCCTCAAGTACAGAATTAATCGCTTTTATATCATTTTCTTCTTCTTCATTTCTTATTTCTGATAGAAGTCGTTCACATTTAATAAAAAAAGGAGATAACCGATATGACTCAGTTGATTTACCATTTTTCATAACTAATTGGATTTGAATATAATCTAGATTTAGAAGTTCAACAATTGATTCTTCAACTTCGCTTTTAGATTTCCCCGTATAACTAGCTAAATTACTAGAATTAATATTGGGATTCAAACGGTAGTTGTCCAAAATAGCCATTAGAATAAAGGATGCATTTAAAGAAAGTCCTAATTTAGAAGAAAAAATTCTAATTAGCTTTTGATAATCTAAGCATCCCATATTATATAATTTTTCAAGCATATTAAACACCTGCTTCCTTCAAAAAAACTTCTAAAAAGCCCTCTACAAAGGCATTTTTATCAAGTATTTGATGCGTAATTATTATTCTTTCATTTTTATTAGAGGAAATTAGGGAATGATACGGAGTTGTCTCATCACCTCTAATTGCTAAAATATCGCTACTTTTAAGTTTCAAAACGTGCATAAGACGTAAGGCAGATCCTGATGGCTTATCTAATTTTTTAAAGTCATGTGACTCAATTAATATATTATGATCCATTTTTTGAGCAATTTTTTTAGCAATAGCTTCAAATTCACAAAAGCTTTTAGCAAAATTAACCCGATGGATATATTTAGCATCATTATTTTTTGCAAGAATACAAAAATCATTAAGTTCATCAAAGGTAAGACCTGTCGTCCCTGAAATTACATTTTTACTATTTGAAAGAAATAGCTTTGTAATTTTTTTTGAAATATTAGCCTCTGAAAAGTCAACAAGCCAATCATAATTTTCAATATTTATATCCTCTATTTTTGTAATAACATTTTTTCTATTTTTAGCAAAAATATCAAAGCCTGTAATATTATAATCATATTCTTTAAGACTTTGATATATTTTTTTACCCATTTTACCATCAATACCAAGTAATAAAATATTTATAATATCACCCTTAGTATTTTATGATAAAAATATCATTTTGTATAGGCCTTTTTAAGAAGGGCCTGTCTTGCAGCCTCCTGCTCAGCATCCTTCTTTGTTTTTCCTACCCCACAGCCCATAATTAAATTACCATCCATTAAAACCTCAGCCGTAAACACCTTATCATGTGCTGGTCCCTCTTCTTTTATAATACGATATGATAAGCTTCTTTTATCAGCCTGAACCTCTTCTTGTAAAATAGTTTTAAAATCTTTAATTGATACAACCTCATCAATATAAGGAATTACTATTTTAGAGAAAACCTCATAAGCCTTATCAAAGCCAAATTCTTTAAATACCGCTCCTAAAACAGCCTCAAAAGCATCCGCAATAACAGCCTTTCTCGTTCTTCCACCTGTAAGTTCCTCACCACGGCCAAGATACAAATAGCTAGGAAGATCAAGATGAGCAGCATAAATATCTAAAGCCTCTTCTCTAACAGCTTGAGCTCTTCTTTTGGTCATATCTCCTTCTGCCATTTGATATTTTGAAATCAAATATTTAGACATTGAAAGTTCTAAAACCGCATCACCTAGAAACTCAAGACGTTCATTAAAGGGACAGTTGTGTTCATTTCCATAAGAGCTATGGGTTAAGGCTTCGATCAAAATAGATTTATCCTTAAAATCAACACCAAGTTTTTTTTCAAGTTCACTATAATGCTTCATTCTCTTCATCCTTCTTTGGCAATTTTGCAATTACTTTATTAATTAAATCAGTTTCAACCATCATTCTAGCTTGACCAATAGCATTTTTAAATGCATAAGCATTAGAGCTTCCATGAGCCTTTACAACTGGTACAGGAACACCAACAATCATCGCACCGCCAACCTCAGAAGAATCAAGACGTTTTTTGAAGCGTTTTAAAGCCTTATGCATAAATAAATAGCCAATAATACCACCAAGGCTTGACCTAATCTCTTGTTTAAGCATGTCTCCCATTGTTTTAGCAGTTCCTTCAACCGTTTTCATTACCATATTACCTGTAAATCCATCAGTCACAAATATATCACAAGGACTCGTTAAAATATCCTTTGTTTCGACATTACCATAAAAATTAATTAAAGGATCTTCATCAAGCATTTTATAGGTTTCTTGGTCAACCTCACGTCCCTTACCTGGTTCAGTGCCAATATTAAGTAGACCAACACGAGGATTTGGCACATGTAATATTTCACGAGAAATAGTTGTTGCAAAATAAGCTAAATCCCTAATATGTTCAGGTCTTAATTCTACATTAGCCCCAACATCAAGCATTAATCTTCCTCTTTTATCATAAGATGGAACAATAGGACAAAGACCAACTCTTCCAATTTGATGGAGCTTACGAATAATTAAATGTGCTCCACAAACAACACATTGGGTAGGACCTGCACTAACAACTGCTTGCGCTACCCCATCATGAGCTGATTGCATCGCCATACATAATGATGCATCCTTATTTCTTCTTATATAACTTACAGGATTATGTTCACCCATATCAACATACTTTTCAGTATGAACAATTGTTATTCTTTCGCTATTAGTTAAAAGGGGCTTTATTTGTTTCTCATCACCATATAATACAAGCTCTAAATCCTTATATTCCTTAACTGCCTCCATGCATGCTGGTACAGTAGTTTGGCATAGATAATCGCCACCCATAGCGTCTATTGCAATTTTGATCATAGAATCACTGCCTTTCATTTTACTACAATTATAGCATTATTATTGTTTTTTTCCTAGTTTAATTTCGCTTTTTTATTAAGGGCTTTCTCAATCAAATTCAAAACATGAGATGTTACCTCTTTTCCCATTTTATAATCAGATAAGTAATTTCTTGCATCTTCTAAAGCTTGAGTATAGATCTTATAATCAGTTTCAAAATCAAGATTTAAAAAACCGCTTTGTGCTTCTCCTAAAAATTCCCCTGGACCTCTTAATTTCAAGTCATAATCAGCTAAACTGAAACAATCATCAGTTTTTTCTAATATTTTTAATCTTTCATTACTAATATCATTACTAATAAGTGCACAAAATGCTTCCTTATCATTTCTTCCAACCCGACCTCTTAACTGATGAAGCGTTGATATACCAAATCGTTCAGCATTAAAAATATAAATACCTGTTGCATTTTTTACATCAATACCTACTTCTATTACGGTTGTAGAAACCAAAATATTATATTTTTTATTAATAAAATCAATCATTATCTTTTGCTTATCTTCAGGACTTAAAGCACCATGAATTATTTGAATTTTAGCATTTTCTACATTTTTTTCAATCGTTTCTTTAATTGCTTTTAAATCAAGATAATTGTCCCCTTCAATTAATGCACCTACACAAAATGCTTGTTCACCACGATTAATTCTATTTTCGATGTCGTGATAAACTTCACTAATATTTACTAGACTATATAATTTAGTAATAATTTTTTTGCGATTATGAGGCTTTTCATGCATGGAGGAAATATCCATATCCGCAAATTTAACAAGACCTAAAGTTCTTGGAATCGGAGTTGCAGATAAATAAAGGGCATCTGTATGAGGATATTCTAATAGAAGTTTTTGTCTATCTTTTACACCAAATCGATGTTGTTCATCAATAACTAAAAGACCTAAATTTTTGTAATGAATATTATGATATAGTGCTGCTTGCGTTGTAACCAAAATATTAATTCTTCCAATCTCGAGATTTCGAATTATTTCATTTTTCTTTGCCATAGGCAAAGATGATGTTAATAATGAAACATTTGGATTAAATTGTTTTAGGGTTTCTTCAATATTTTTAAAATGTTGGGATGCTAAAATTTCGGTTGGTGCCATTAAAATTGATTGATAATTATTAAGCATATTAATCAATATAGCTACCATAGCAACTAAGGTTTTACCACTTCCAACATCACCTTGAATCAAACGGTTCATCACATATGTTTTTTTTGAGTCTAAAACAATCTGATTAATCGCATATTTTTGACTTTTGGTTAATTCATAAGGAAGACTATTTGTAAATTCAATAATTTTATCCTTTACTCCATCCTTTGGTTCTTTATTATTTTCTAAAACCAAAAGCGATAATGCTTCCATTTGAATTGAATGATTAAAATAAGTTACATATTTTTTTCTTCTAAAAACATTTGTTATATCTTCTTTACCATCAGGAAAATGCATTTTTTTCAAAAATAGGTTTATACCTAAAAAATGATATTTAGAAATTAATTTTTCTGGTAAAGTTTCTTTAAAATTAGGAATATCTTTAAATACATCCTCTAAAAGTTTAGTTATTAAATTATCATTAATTCCTTTAATTCCATAAACGGGATTTATACTTTTTTTATCATCAAAAATAATTTCTTTAAGCGTAAAGCTATTATTTAAAGCTTTATACGTACCAAAAATTTTAAGAGGCATCCCTTTTTTCAAAGAAAAACGTAGATAGCCTCTTCCATAGGCTAGCACTTTAACATTCGTTGTTTTAGTTTGAAAATAGAAAATAATATTATCAACAGAATTACGAATTTTTCTTGAAATAATTTGTGATGAAATATAACCATCGATGACAAAATCAAGTCCATCCGTTTGAAGATTTGGTTCTAATACGTCTAAAATATCATATTTTTTAGGAGCGTATAGTAATAAATCTTTAATTAAAAATATATTAGCATCATTAAATTTTGCTAGTGTTTTTTCACCAACACCTTTTAAAATATTAATATTATCTTTAATATCAATCACTTGGTACCTCCTAAAATAAATAATGGTTGGATTTTCTCCAACCAATATTAAACTTCTTTATTTAAGCCTCAACTGCAATAATATATGAGTAAATATCTTGGTTGCCATCAATAACCTCAACCTCAACATCCTCATTAAGCTCTGTGCAATGTTCTTTAAGTTCTTCAATTTCCTCATCTGGTGTACCAACACCACGGAAAATAGTTACAATTGAAGAATCTTCGTTAACACATTTGTCCAATAGAATCTTTGTTGCATCAAGTCTTTCCTTAACAGAAACGACAATTTCGCCATTACAAATACCCATATAATCGCCAGCTTTAATTTTAACACCTTTAATTTTTGTGTCTCTAACGGCATAAGTAACCTCACCTGTTTGAACATTTGAAATAGCTTCTGTCATATCTTCATAATTTGTATCCAAATCATTTGAAGAATCAAATGCCATTAATGAAGCATAGCCTTGAGCAATTGTTTTTGCCTTTAAAACTCTAATATTAGCATCATCACAAAGCTTTGTAGATTGTTCAGCACTTAGTATTACATTTCCATTATTTGGAATAATAATAATATTTTCAGCATTACAAGCCTTAACTACCTTTACAAATTCTTCTGTAGATGGATTCATTGTTTGACCACCATCAATAATGTAATCAACACCTAAGTCCGTAAATGTTTGTTTAATACCATCACCAAAGCATACAGCTACAAGTGCAAACTTCTTTTTTTCTTGAGGTTTTGTCTCTTCAGGCTTAGCATTTATAAGCTCTGAATGTTGAAGGCGCATATTTTCAACCTTAATCTTAACAAATTCACCAAAATTTTGAGCAAGCTCTAAAACCTGACCAGGCTTATTAACATGAACGTGTACTTTAACAAGTCCATCATCATGAACAAGAACTAAGGAATCACCCATCATAGATAGTGGGCTTCTTAAATCAGACTCTTGGAAATTTGCATCATTTTTAAGTTCAATGATAAATTCTGTACAATAGCCATACTTGATATCACCAGAAACCTTTGCTTGAGCTGATTCAACTCCTGTTGCTTGTGAATCATTCGATTCAAGCATAACTCCATGAATAGCCATTTCCATTCCTTCAATGACCTTAATGAAACCAGCACCGCCACTATCAACGACACCTGCTTCTTTTAAGACAGGAAGTAAATTAGGTGTATTAGATAAAGATTTTCTAGCTTGCGTCAAATAAAGCTCAAATAATTCTTCATAAGATTTAATTTGTCCTTTTTTAGCAGCAACAACTTCTGCAGCCTCACGAACAACGGTTAAAATTGTACCTTCTATTGGCTCCATAACAGCTTTATAAGCAACATCTTTTCCTGAACATAGGCAATCAATAAAAGCATCAACAGAAATTTCATTTTCTGTCATTTCCTTTAAACCTACATAAATTCCACGGAAAAACTGGGATAAGATAACACCGGAGTTACCTCTTGCTCCCATTAATAATCCACGTTGTAATTTTTTTGCTATATCAATGATTGATGATGACTCACAGGCAGTCATTTCCTTAACGCCTGTCATCATTGTCATCTTCATATTAGTTCCTGTGTCACCATCAGGGACAGGGAATACGTTTAATTGATCTATTTCTTTATGATGGTTGCTTAAATTAATTGCACCATTCATCATCATTCTTTTAAATAATTTGCCATTGACTGAACTTATCATGGTTATAAACCCTCCTATATTCAAATCAAAAGGTATAATCTAGTTAGTATATCTTTCAATAATTAAGTTCTTAAAATAATATATAAAATGTGTATCCACATAAAATTCAAAAATAAACAACCAATTGCTTGGCTATGTAAATTATACCATACATTATTAAAAAGGCAAATGTTTTTTTATATTATGCTTAAAATGTAGTCGATTTTTTTAAAAATACTAGTTTTTTTCACTTGTTTATCACATAAAAGCCATAAGCTTTATTTTTTTTCAAAAAAGACTTGATTTTTAATATATATTAAGTTAAAATAATATAGCTTGAAAAAATACTTGTTATCAAGGAGGTAAAATTTATGGCTAAATGTTATGTAACTGGAAAGAGTACTGTTTTTGGTAACCAAAGATCACACGCTTTAAATGCAACTCGCCGTACTTGGAAGTCAAACCTTCAAACTGTTCGTCTTGTTATGGAAGATGGCTCAGTTAAAAAGGTAAAGGTTTCTGCTAGAGCATTAAAGAGTGGAAAGCTAAACAGAGCTTAATTAAATAACCGCAGATATTGAATTGGCTTTTGGCCAATTTTTTGCGTTTTATAAGCAAAAAAAGGCTTTCTTTATTCAGCCTTTCTTTTAAATAAATTTCTAAAAAAATTAATTATCCTACTAAAAATGCTTGGTATTTTAACAACATAAAATCGCATATTAGCACCTCACCACAATATATGAGGTGTTTTTTTAATTTAGACTTAATTTTTCAATTTCTTCTTCTTTATTAGTTTGTTTAAATAAATAGGATCCTACAACAGCAACGTCAACTCCAGCATTTGCTACAAGCTTAATTGTCTTATCATTGATTCCTCCATCAACAGAAATTAAATAGTTGTAATCATTTTCTTCTCTAAGTCTTTTTAATTCACTAATTTTAGGAATAGAATTATCCATAAAGCTCTGACCACCAAAACCAGGCTCAACGCTCATAACCAAAACCATATCAAGATAAGGTAAATAAGGCTTTATCACATCAACACTAGTACCAGGCTTAATTGAAAGACCAGCCTTAATATTTAGTGAATGAATTTTATCAATAACCTCTTTAACATCACAATCAGCCTCAATATGGAAGGTTATATAATCAGAACCTGCCTTCGCAAAGGCGTCAATATAATTTTGAGGATGCTCAATCATTAGATGTGTATCGAACACTTGTTCCTTAAATGACGGTCTAATTTGTGATTGTACCATAGGACCAAAGCTTATATTTGGAACAAATTCCCCATCCATAATATCAATATGTAAGAATGGTGCATTTTTAACCTCATTAATTGAGCTTTCAAGTTTTTTAAAATCTGCGCTTAAAATTGATGGACTAATTATCATATTTCTTTCCAACTCCTTCTAACATCTTTAAATAATTATTATATCTTGTTTCCTTTATTTCTCTTCCAACCTCTAAAATAACACCACAGCCTTTTGTTCCTCTTATGTGGAGGCAATCTCTAAAGGCACAAGGATAATTTTTAAATTCAATAAAGGTATCTCTTAATACATCCTTAGATGAGAAACTTTCAAGTTTTGAAAATCCTGGTGTATCACCAATTAATCCACCAAAATATGGATAAAGATGACTTCTTCTTGTTGTATGTTTACCTCTATTTAAAGCATCGGAAATATCATTAGTTTCAAGCTTAAAGCCGGGAATCAAAGCGTTAATAAATGTTGATTTGCCTGCCCCCGTTTGACCAGATAAAACCGTAATTTTATCTTTCAAATAAAGTTTAATTTCTTCTGGTACTCCTTCTTTCGAATTAACATAAAAAACAGGATAACCAATTTTATTATAATAACTCATTCCTTCTTTTAATTTTGTAAGTTCTTCATTACTTAACAAATCAATTTTTGTAATAACAATTAATGGCTTAATACTATGAAGCTCTAAATTCGAGATAAATGTATCTAAAAGAAAATAACTTAAATCCGGTCTTTTAGCTGAAAAAATAAGCATAATTTGATCGACATTTGCAATATCTGGTCTTATAAGCTCATTTTTTCTTGGTAAAACATCATCTAAAAAGTATGTATCAAGACTGCACTCATATAAAACAAGATCTCCCACCTTAGGAGAAAGCTTAATTCTTTTTGTTTCAACCTTTTTGGAATACTTATTTGTACTTTTATTAAAGCTTGAATCCTTAGAAACTTCTTTGTGTCTTAGGCTTCCCCTAGCTTTTAATAATATTTCTTCATTATTTTCACCAAGTATTTTATATACGCCTGAATCAAGGCTAATAACGCGTCCAATTGCCATAACATATTCCTTCCATTTACCTTGATTATACCATATTTTTCTTATTTAGCGATATAAAATAATAACTTATTATTACTATTTTTCCGTAAATTTGAACCATCATCTGTCTCTTGATAAATAATTGTATCTGTATCCAAAATTGAATTAACATATATTCCTTCAAATAAAAAGCCATTCTCTTTACAAAATTCAAATGCTTTTTTATAATTTTCACCAACAAAGTTAGGCATTGTAATATAGTATTCACACTTAGAAATTGTAATAATAATTTTAGAAATTTCATCTAAATTAGTATCATATATACTTTGCTCTAATACGACATCATTAATTCCTTCCGAAACCTCCCTTGTAACAATTTCATATTGAATATTATATCTATTTAGATAATCTTCTAGGATAATTTTGGCATCATCTTTGGTCATATTAACCATATTTTTTACTTTTTCCGATTTTTTTTGTTCAACATAAACTGTAATAGTTTGGGATTGTTTAATCAAAGAATTAGCCTCTGGTACCGTTTTTTTAATTTTATCACCTATACCATCAACATAAATAATTTCATATTTTATTTTTTTAGAATCTAAAATCTCTTTTCCCTCAATTTCTGTTAAATTGCAAATTTGCGGAATAGCTATAACATTTTCATGTTTAATAAAAGGATAAATTCCTAAAAAGAAAATAAGAAGCATCGTTGATAAAGTAAAAATAATCATAATTAATTTTTTTAGCATAAAAAACACCCAAACATAGTTTGGATGTAATTATTAATTATTATTCATATGCTTACTTCTTAACTGTCCGCAAGCCGCATCAATATCAGCGCCCTGCTCAAGACGCAATGTAACATTCATTGAGCGTTTTTTTAAAGTATCATAAAATTTGCGCATTTGTTCCTTTTTAGAACGTTTAAATGGCTTTTCTTTAACCTCATTATAAGGAATTAAATTAATATAAACATTTAAGCCGTGAAGTAAATCTGCAAGCTCATTTGCACATTTTATTGAATCGTTTAAGCCATCTATTAAAATATACTCAATTGTAACCCGACGATTAGTAGCTATAATATAATCCGAAATGGCCTTTACAAGCTCTTCAATCCTATAAGCCTTATTAATCGGCATAATTTGATCGCGAATTTCGTTATTAGGAGCGTGAAGAGATATCGCTAAATTAGATTGTAAATCCTCCTTAGCATATTCATAAATCATCGGAACTAAACCACATGTTGAAACAGATATATGACGGGAGCCAATTTCAAGGCCATGAGGTTCATTCACAATATGTAAGAAATTAATAACATTTTGATAATTATCAAAAGGCTCACCAATTCCCATTACTACAATATGACTTATTTTTTCTTTAATTACCTCATATACAGATTCAAGCTGTAAAACCATCTCTCCTGCTGATAAATTTCTTAGTTTCTTTTTCATACCAGAAGCACAAAAGGCACAGCCCATATTACAGCCAACCTCAGATGTAACACATATTGATGTACCATAATTATGTCTCATTAAAACCGATTCAATTAAATTTCCATCCTGAAGTCTAAATAAAAACTTTTCAGTTCCGTCAGCTGATTTTTGATGATCTACAACCTCGTATAGTTTAATTTCAAAATCCTGTTTCAAATGCTCAATAACTTCTTTTTTAATATTAGTCATTAAATCAAAGCTTCGAACATGAAAGCGATATAGCCATTCATATACTTGAATAGCTCTAAAAGGCTTTAAGCCAATTGAAATAAAATATTTTTTAAGGTCATCTAAGGTTAAATCATAGATATTTTTCACTTTAACACCTCATTCAATTCATCCTATTTTACCATAACAAATTAAAAAACGCTAGTATGATAATTAAATTGTAAAGCCAGCTAGTTTAATATAATAAAGTATATTTTCCATAGTATCTGCATGCATCGTATTAATTATAAATCGACATAATAAATGTTCCTCATTTGCCATATCAATACGGACACCAGATTTATCAATTACATGATATGCTACATCAGGCTCCGCACCCATGGCCATTAATATAACCGTTAATCTTAATAATGTTCCATCTCTTTTTCCACTAAAAATATTTTTTATAGACGAAATTTGTATTGTCGTTTCTTCTTCAATATCCTCATATGTAAGATTACTTTTTTCTTTTAACATTTTCATGCAAGATACAAAATCATTATTTAAATCAAAAAATGCTTTACTAAATTTTTTTTCTTCATTTAAAATTGTCATAATCTTTCCCTTTTCTCCTAATTTATTTGTTTCTTCTTCAAATACAAGTTTAGTTTTAATTTTAGATTCTTTATTTCTATATAAAAGAAGTTCTCTTTCACCTAAATGATTATCATCTTCTAGTTTAATTTTCATCTTAATGCAAAATCTATTTAAATGTTTTTTGGCTTCATGCTTAATAAATTTATTACCATGAATATCAGTCCCAATAAATTCTTCTAAATTTAAGCATAAATGTGATTCTAAATAAAGTAGCTTTTGACTTTTCAACATCTCATCAACTATAGAGTTTAAAGAAAGCAAAACCGCATCAATAAAAGGAATCACAAACATTTCATTATACGCACAACTTCCATCATCATATGTGAAATTAGGCACTTGATAACCATCACACCATATATTACAGCCATAAGCTTCTTTTATTCCAATATCACAAAGCCTAATTTTAACTGCCTGTTTAGAAACGTGAAACGTATTAGATAAGCTTGATATTACATTAGATATAATATCAATAGTATCACAATTATTTTTAATTCTAAATAGTTTTATCAACCGATAAGCTTCATCACGAAATGTTTCATATGGCATTAGTATTCTTGGAGTTAAATTATGAGCTTGCCATTCCATTATTCCTAGTGCATCATTACCAAAATTTATTTCATTTTTAAAATCAAAATATTTAAACTTATTATTTAAAATTGTATATAATTCAATCGCTTTTTTATGAAAATAATAATGAACACATTCATGCATAATTGTATTATTATTTTCCTTTTCAATATTATCCATAAAGTACGCATTCGGATCATAAACAATCGTTTTAGCTTTCACCTTAATTTTTTTCATACAATCTTTTTCATTATCATAAAAAGATGAAATTACATCTTCAAAAAAAATTCTTCCTAAAATAGATTTATCCTTTGAAATACTATGCTTGCAAATATTAAGATTCAATCTTTTAGCAATAATCCTTGGATTAACATAAATAGCTCCCTCGAGACCCTCTGGATAAAACTTTTTCAAAAAATTTTGAGCAATAAAATCTAATTTTTCCCTTGAAATATATGGAATAAGATTTTTATTTAATGGTATTTTATGCTTATCCCTAATTGATTCATAATCACAAATTGATATTATGTTAAAATCTTTTATTTCTTTTTTTAACGTTCCTTCTCCATTTATGTTAAGCCACAAATCATTATCAATATAATCAACATCCCACCCATGGCGTTCAGTACCACATATTTTTATGGTTACAATTACATCAAACTCAATTTTTTCATCACTTTTAAGGTATGGATGAACTGCTTTTATATTAGTTTCATCACAATATAAATCATCACTATGACATTTAAAATATAATTTTTGTTTCACATTATATCTATTAGCTTCAAAATAAACTTCAGCAGCATTTGACAACATATCATCGAAGTTTTCTTTAAAGTAGTTTATTATATTATTAAAAGTCATTAATTCACTCCCCTTTTATCAAAAAAAAATTATAATAGTCATTTTTCAATCTTTTTTGACATTATTTTATATAAAATAACATTTTTCTTAATTATATTATACTCCTTTTTAAATCAAATTTTAACATTTTTTATTAAAAAAGAAGAGATTATGAATTTCGGCTCTTTAAAATCTAAGGTAGGTAGGTAGATATCTTTTTCAATTCTAAGGTAGATAGTGTTTTTCAAAACTTTCAAATCTTGGGTAGATAATAATATTAAAAAAATACCCCTTGTTCTATAATGATGTTGATCATGAAAACATTAAAAAAACAAGAGATATTTAAATGTATTATAAATCAATTTTACTTACAATTAAAGAAGGAAATCATAATAGACTAACAATTACAAACGAAACTATAAAAGATAATGGCTTTTTTATTGAAGCTTATCTCAAACCAAAAGAAATCAATATTTGTCCTAATTGTAGTTCTACAGATGTTGTTTCTAATGGTAAAAAACAACGTTGTTTTCAAGACGAGTATTATGCTAATGAGCCAACATTTGTATCCTTAACATATCATAGATTTTTATGCAAGGATTGTTCTAAAATGTTTGTTGATAAAATAGCTGGATTAAATCCTAAGCAGTCTATTTCAACTAACATTAAATTAAATATTTTAGAGGATTTAAAGGATGATATATCTTTTACTGCAGTAGCTAGTAAAAGACATGTTTCAATTCAAACTGTTATCGATGTCTTTGAATCATTTGTTTCAATTGACAGAATTCTATTTGGTTATATTCTTTGCATGGACGAGTTTAAAAATTTAAAAAGTTCATCTGGTAAATATGAATTTGTAATGTATGGTCCTAATAGTCACATGATTAATGATGTATTACCAGATAGAATTCAAAAAACAATTGATGACTATCTATACTCTATTGATTGGCATGAAAAAAATCAGGTTCGGTATGTTGTTACTGACATGAATGAATCTTATAGGTCAATTATAAAGCGCCATTTTATAAATGCTACGCATATAATTGATACTTTCCATTTTCTACGTTATGTTGAAGATGCCTTTAATAAAGTACGTATTAGAATTCAATCAAAATTTAAAGTTTATTCACCCGAATATAGAATTTTTAAACGTTACTGGTAAATCATATAGAATAAAAGATTTAATACCAGATGAGCTAAATACATCAGATGAAGACTAAAAAACTATATTTATTAGTTGACATTTACAATCAAATTAAAGTAATTAAAAGAATTGTCTTTGGATATCAAAATTTCACTCATTTTAGAAATAGAATTATGTACATAATTAATAATGGTGTGACAGCTTCGCAAACGTGTAGATGTATCTAAATTTTTCCGAAAACCACGTAAAAAAATAAAATAATAAAATTTATAAAATACATATAATGTTTTAATTGTCAAAAAAAAGATGGTAAACATCTGCCCAAGAATAGCTAGCTTTTTACCATCTTTGATTTTTTTATTTCAAATTTAAGGTAGATACCTACCTTCCTATCTACCTCACTTTGGAAAGAACCATTTTATCTACAAATATTACCATCCTTTATTTCTTATTATTTAAATATTTAATTCATTATGAATACATTTTTTTAAATCATCAAATTGTGTAATTTTATTTTTAGATATGCATCTTTTATTAAAAAACACTTTATTGTGCGTAACTTTTATACATATTTTTTCTTTAGTTTTCTTTTCAACAAGAAAAAATTTTACTTTTTTAATACTCGATGAAATATTAAACATAAAATATTTTTTTGAATAATTTTCAAACATATTTAGTGATGATTTATTTTGAAAGTAATAATCTATAATTAATTTAGAATTATAGCATTTATCCTTTTTTAAAAAATAATAATATTGATGTGCATAAAACAATAAGCTAAATTCAGACAATATCAAATTAATAATTCCTAATAATATTATTATTAAAACAATAATATAATTTTTATTTATGGAAATAAATAGTCCAAAAGGAGCAAATACTAAATATAAGTATCCTAAAATAAGTATTACTCTTCTATCTTTTTTCGTAATTGTCTTACTAGACCCAAAAGCTTCTTCAGGAAAAGAATTCATGGTATATATATAATACATTTTGACGAATTGACCATAAGTTTTTATATTATTGAAATCATCACTATGTTCTTTCATTAATTAAAAATTCCTCTCTACATAATTCATAATACTTCCATATCAAATTGTTGAAGCAAAACCAAACACACTACTACCAATTTGCGATAGAATTTCGTTGCCAATCCAATTTGAACTATAGATGGATTTAGATAAATCTTTTAAATTGTAATTTATAATTTTTCTCTTTAGTCCCATTTGTTCTAATGTATCTCTAGCAACCATTTTATTCATTGATTTCAAGTTTTGAGCTTTTATGCTTGAAGAAATTTTTTTAGTCATGATGCCACCTATATATGAAACTCCTATTGATATTCCAATTGATACCATTACACTACCTATTCCATTTTCTTCTAAATCACCAGACAACCAAGCATCAGTTAAACCACCAGCAATTGCAAAAGCTCCTCGCATAAGCACATTTCCACCCAATGCACCAAATACTCCAGATATTCCCGCGCCAAGATAATCTCTCCAATCATGGTCCATTCCATTTCCATCTAATGCATCCTCAATTACCTCAAATACCAGTGATAATCCAATTCCAATTAATAAACCTAAAATCGTAAAATTACCACTTGGGTCCACATACATCACCAGATTATTATTACAATATGCGAATAAATTCAAACAAGTAATATTTTGAGGCTCAAGATAGTTAATACTATCACTATTTAACCATCTTCTCCACTTTGGTACATAAAATCTTGATTTACAATAATACATTTCTGTATCATCATAATAATATCCTTTGTATCTAAATGGATTATGAATACCTAAGCTACATCCACTTGTATCTTCTATTTCCTTATTATTACCATATGCATCATAACTATATTTTACAATAGGTTTACCATTTTGGTCAACTATTCCTAAAATATTATGAAGATAATCTCTTACATAAAAATACTTACTAGAATTATCTTTAATTAAACCATATAGCATGCCACTTTCATCATATAAAAAATCTAATCTACAATATTGATTTATTTTTGTTACAAGCTTATCTCCATCATAATAATGCTCGTTGTAAATTCTTCCGAATCTCTATCGTCATCATACCAATAGCCTAATACTTTTTTAATTATTAATCCATTACTATCATAGATATAATCAACTGTCTTTTGCTCACCAATTCCCATTAGCTCAGATACACATTTTAATCTTCTTCCTTCAAATTCATATTCAATATCATTTATTTTTCATTCAATAGTATAGCCAAAATATCTAGCAGTAAATGAAAAAGCAGTACTTCTACCAAATGTAATTAGCGCAGCTGCGACACTAGTACCATCCTTAAAGGCTAATGCCGAGCCTAAAAATGTAGTCCCATTAGCCATCAAGAGGAATAAATTGACTCATATCTACGTTCTCACTTTATTAATATTTAAATACCCTTTTTAACGATATCATTTATCCTTCTGACATATTTTTTATAATTTAAACCCATTTCAGAAATCCATGAATCATCCATATAAATATCATTAGTATCATCGTTTATTAAATAAAAAACAACATATGTATTTGTATTAAAATATACTAAATCATTTTTGCTAAATTCATCTTTTGTTTCGCCAAAAATAATTAACGTTTTATATTTTGGAAAATTATTATTATTAGTTTTCTCTTCTAAATAGATTAATATATCTTTAATTGATTTTTTTTCAATTAATCTATTCCAAAATATCAAATATCTCCTTTTTTTTAGCATATAGCAATCTAAACTAAAGTCAACTTTATTAACCAATGGATATTCTTGAACAATTTTTTTTGAATCATCATAAAATATAGTATAATCAAATTGCGTCTAAGATTATACAATCTCCTTCCTTTTATAACTTCATTGAGCACTACAGTTATTTTTGCTTATAAAAATTCCAACGAAAACTTTTTATATAATTATTTGATTTAGTGCCACGTAAATATATGAATAATTATAAACAATCCTTCAATATAATAACTGATTTTATTGAAATAAATAATAATTATCAATTTATAGAATTTTATTTTTTTAAGATTTATTGTATCTTTTACATAAAGAACAAAGTATAACCATTTTAAACAAAATTATTAAAAAAACTAGACTAATTTATATCAAATAACATTAACTCATACTTAAATAAACATTTGAAAATATTTAAAATGTAATTGCCAGGATTTCGATTCATATTTTATCAACCCATACCATACTAAAATAAAAATATATATTGAGATATTTGTTTAACTACTAGTGTAATATTAGTATAAATTTGATAGGCATTAAAAATAATTCTAACTTTATCATCATAAAATATCTAGCAAAGTTTTATAATTGGCATTGGAATTATAGGGACCATTCTATTCCAATTGTTTTTCCTTATAAAATTAATGGTTCCTGATACGCCTACTCCAATTACAGTTTGTAACAAAATTTTTCACCCATAAGGTTTAGTAAAAACACTTAAGATTTTTTTAGGTTGAAACCATCCAAAATTAGTCGGAATAATCTTGCTACCTAAACAATTTCCTGACAATGTAATTATAAAATTTATTCCCAAATCTATAAACATTTGTCCACAATCAAATTCTTCACCCCGAATTTTATTTTCTATCAAATCCACACCAGTTTGTACAATAGAACTAATTCCAGCTGCAATAAATAACGATGCGCCCCCAGATGGCATAGCCAAGCATAATGCCAATGCGTCAATTCCTGTTCCTATTGAAGCGCCTGCGACTCCCCTCCATAATTCAGAATCTTTTTTACCAGCCAGTGCATTCGAAATAAATTGACCAACTCCACCTATTAACATAGAAGTTATAGTAATTGCAAGTAAAGCCCAAATTCCAAAATTTCCACTTGAATCCACATACATCACGGGATTATTATTACAATATGTAAATAAATTTAATGACGTAATATTTTTAGGCTCAAGATAGTTAATACTATCACTATTTAACCATCTATGCCATAAAGGTACATAAAATCTTGATTTACAATAATACATTTCTACGTCATCATCGTAATAATATCCCTTATATCTAAATGGATTAATATTTCCAAGATCACATCCACTTGTATCCGTAATACTTATTCTATTACCATATGCATCATACTTGTATTTTACTACAATATTACCTGAATTGTCAACTAGACCCAAGATATTTGACATGAAATCTCTTATGTAAAAATATTTCCTACTTGAATCCTTAATTAAACCATATAATATTCCATTTTCATCGTATAAAAAATCTAATCTATTTCTAGGCCCAATTTCTGTAATTAGCTTTTCACCATCATAATAATACTTAGTTGTATATTCCTCTGAATCCCTATCATCAGCATACCAATATCCTAATACCTTTTTAATAATTAAGCCATTACTATTATAAGTATAATCAACCGTCTTTTGTTCATCCACTCCTAAATCCTCAAAAATTCCTACAAGTCTTCTTCCTTCAAATTTATATTCCGTATCCTTAAATAATCTAGGATTCCCAGGATTTGTAAATGAATAAAAAATAGAATCACCATTAATAGAAATTAATCGATTTAAATTATCATATTTATAGGTACTATTTCCAGAGGTAATCATATTCCCATTATCATCATACGTATAACTTGTATTATCCTCTTTAATTAAAAAGCCTCTTGAATCATAAGTATAAGCATGAGAACCAAATACTGAATCACTTACATTTGTGACATTACCTAAAGAATCCGTTTTATAGCTTCTAATATAATGACTACTACCATAAAATTTGCTTTCCTCTTCAATTATGCTAGATAATGCATTTTGATACTTACTATTAGTCTTATATGAATAATAATTTGATAAAATTTGCTTAGAACCACTATATACCTTACTATATCTTAGCATATCAAGCTCATTATATTCATTTATCTTATTAATACCATTTATTTCATTACTTAAATTATTTAAGGTTGAAGCTGAAACATAATAATTTGATACAGCTAGCATCTCAATTTGGCCTAATAAAGGATAAGAATCATTATAATTATCAATTGATTCTGTATCATATCTTCTTCCAATTAATAATGATAGATTACTATAATTAAACCATGTTGTAATCTTTCTTTCTTCTATTTTGCCATCAAGATAGAATCTTAAATTCTTATATTTAAAAACTACCTGTGAATCATTAGGGTCTTCCGTATCATAAGAAATTCCTACTGTGTGCCAAGCACCAGCTGTAAATTTAAGCCCTGTTGTTACGATTGTTCCATCTAAATCTAGGCATAGCATATCATTACTATCCTTATAAAGACCTAAGCGTGTCTTGGCTTTATTCTTTGCTTCAAAGAAATATTGGTTAGACGTTTTTGCATCAGTATATGCTCTAAACATAATAGTTCCTGAATCCCCTATATTAAGATCATATTCAAGCATATTACCATCTGCTACAAAAGAATAATCCTTATTTAAATAATTATAATTGAAGCTTCTATCACTATCATATTTGGCATAAGCTCTTAAATCAAATTTCTTTGGTTCTTTACCCTTTAATGATTTTAAATCATTTTTAAGAGGAAAAATCTCATATTGATTTAAAATAGTTGAATCTAGTGTATATAGGCTTGTACCTGATGATTTAACCGCTCTATAATCAAAATCATTTTGATTATCACAAATATAATCATGTGTTAATTTATAAAAATTCATCATTTCATTAGCATTTAAATTGGTATTATTATTTCCAATCATTAATAAGGCTATTTTGCCATCAAAAGGTGATAATTCACCATTATAATACATATGTCCAATATGATATGCAGGATTTTTATCCATTTCAAGTCCATAGTT